>Ga0066376_10000264_pt1 | contig 47636 bp, 39 predicted proteins | sample Knorr_S15_td_Bot_FD_77009 | JGI IMG/M metagenome (GOLD analysis project Ga0066376, IMG submission 77009) | Marine microbial communities from Southern Atlantic Ocean transect - Knorr_S15_td_Bottom_ad_5009_LV_A | ecosystem: Environmental > Aquatic > Marine > Oceanic | place: Southern Atlantic... | reverse complement strand
GCTACAATCGGAAGGTCAAAAACCCCTGTTTTTCTCCACATTTCCTCCACGTTCCCCGGTAGCTCAGTGGTAGAGCAATCGGCTGTTAACCGATGGGTCGTAGGTTCGAATCCTACCCGGGGAGCCACACTCCACAATAGGCCGAACTGTCGACTCTTCGGTTAACAGCCGAGGGTCTCCTCCTCCCGGTAATGCGTACAGAAATGTCAAGTCATCCTCCCCAGCTTCGACTCTATTCACAAACGAACGGATGAAAGTTTTTTACTCCTCAAGAGAGGCCTGTTCGAGTACCTCCGTGATGCGGGTGACATGGCTGAAGATTACCTCAGGGTCGGCTATCTTGGTCAGTCTGGCCCAGATAGGACCCAAACAATTCGCCGATAGTGTCGCATCTGTATCGTGGTGCGAACGTCACACATTACGAATCGTATCTGTCGAATGGTCCATTCTCCACTCGCTTCATACTCCTCCCAAGTCGATCAACCCAAGTAGGATCTTCCCGACGACGTTGATAGACTTCAAATCTTCTTCAAACCCTTCGTTGCTAAGTCATTGGCGTCTTCCCGAAAGTTCTTGCTCTAGCCCCTTATGGCCTTCACAGGGCTTTGCCTTAAAACTGTCATTCTGAGGAGCGGAGCGACGAAGAATCTACCGTCTCAGGCGTGAAGATTCTTCGCTTCACTCAGAATGACTGTGTTTCTGAGACTTTTGGGCCAAAGCCCCTTCACAGGGGTACGTGGTTCATAGCTCATGTTGGCTAGGAGCGGGCTCTTGGCCCGGTTAGCTTCTTCGGCATCACCCTATGTTTCTTGAGTTTCCCGAATGAACTTTCGCAAACATTGAGGCAGCACGTGTGCGTATCCTGTCCTCCGATCCTTTCCTAGTGTTAACCACCGGCTAGACGCATATAGTAATGTCTGATATATAACTGTTAAAACTATAGCTGACTAATCTACTACAGAAATATCTACGCTAATTAAAACAAGGAGAACACCATATGCCACCAGCGCGCAAAAGTGGCGGCCTCCCAAAGACCTCATATGCGGTACTTGGCTTGCTCTCTTTCGGAGAGAGATCTGGGTACGACTTGAAGGCCTTGGCGGATTACAGCATCGCTAATTTCTTCTGGAGCCCTGCTGGGAGTCAAATCTATGCCGAGCTCCGGCGTCTGACCTACCTTGGATTTGTTACCGAAACAATGGTCAGGCAAGAGCGAAGACCGGACAAGCGGATTTACCAACTTACCACTTCAGGTCAAGGCGCGCTTAGCGACTGGTTGGAGATTCCCGAGGTCGAGCCGGACATATTCAAGAGCACGTTCCTTTTGAAGATTTTTTTGGGCAGATCGACTCAAACTGAAACTATCGTTGCCCAAGTTGAAGAGCGGCGCCAGCAGATCGAAGAACGAATTTCTCAGTTGGAAGAAAAAGAGGCTACTCTCCGGGACCGCCCAGAATTGGCCTTCGCATACATCACCCTCAAGTCGGGCCTAGCCGCAAATCGTGCCCAACTGCTGTGGGCCGAAGAGGTAGTGGAAGAGCTCAAAATGCGGGATCCGGGCCAGAGTTACCTTGATAACGGGTGAATAACAGGCCCAACCAGGATCGGAGCCCCACGCAATCATAATTAGAGGCACGTCATGGAACGAAATTCAGAGAAACAGGCCAGCCTGATGGCTAAAGCAGGCAATCTTTTCGTGCGGTATTCGGGGATGTGGATAGTTGTTGGCTTGGCGATCACGCTCCTGTTGGCAGTTCCATTGATTGCCATGTCCCCGGATGAGGATGCATCCAGCGATCCCGGGGGAGATGTCTTCGATTTGCAGGATGACCAAGGCGACTGGTTCAAGACTATTGTTCACGACCAGAATTACGTAATTGAAGCCCGCGGTGAAGACGTATTGACCCAAGCGGTGCTTTGGGAGTTATACCAAAACACGCAGGAATTTTTGGCAATTGACAAAAAGGGTGCACTTGGCCCGCCGGACTTACCGGACCAGCCGTACCTATATCAAGCCTTCGACACGGATACTGACCGGTCCTTTGTTGGTCTGAATACAATAGCCGACGAAGTACAACGTGTACTCAGTGGTGAGGTTTTTGACACCACTTTGGAATCTGCCTCAGACGATCAAATCAAGCTGGCGGTACACCTACTCCTCGCCGATACGGAGAGGCTTCACTGCGAGACGCCCTTTCTGTAGAGGCGCGGAGCGAAAAGAGAGTCGTCAGCGGAATGGAGATCGATTATTGGACGTCTTCTGCCTTAATGTTCGGAGTGTTTGCCGATAACGAAAAGTTGGGTGGTGCCTCCGCGTATGGGCGCTCGCTAGGCGGAGACGACAGCGAACTGGTTAAAGAAGAGTTCAACCGCAATGTCCAGGAGATTATCCGCGGCGAGCAACGCACGTACAAGGCATGGGGTATCGCCATAGACTTGAACATGGAAGCTGAAGACGAGGGTAAAACGGCGGCCGTATTCATCATGTTAACCGTCGTCGCAGCGGTAATCGTCGTGGGGATCAGTCTTCGCTCATACTGGGCGATGGCATTGACCGGAGCAGGTCTGGGGGCCCTCATGATCTGGCTGAAAGGCATCTCCAATCTTGTTGGCCTGAAAGGCGGCCTCACCATCGAGCTGATTGTTCCGATTGCGATGATTGCCTTGGGCGTGGACTTTGCCGTTCATGCCATGCGCCGCTACCAAGAGGAGAAAACCCTTGGATATGCCCCTCGAAGAGCGTTACAGATCGGATTCGCCGGAGTCTTGGGTGCGTTGGGGCTGGCAATGTTAAGTGACGGCATCGCCTTCCTATCCAATGTTTCCTCAGATATACAGGCAATCATCCACTTTGGCATCGCTGCCGGAATCGCTGTAGCATCCTCGTTCTTGGTGCTCGGCATCATGGTCCCACTAGCGGCAATGCGAGTAGACCAACTCCGCCGTCCACGACCCGGTCCCGCTTCGTTGGCCGGACGAGTCCTCTCTACCGTGGCTGGCTTAAATGCGGCGGTCCTTTTCGCCGTCGCTGTCCTGCTCCTTGTGGTCGGCTTCGCAATTCCGGGAGTGGCGGTTTTTCTGGCGGCCATTCTGACCTTTCTGGTGGCACCGATCCTGATCTTACGCTGGAGGAACCGCCGCGCTCAGCCGCAAACGGACTTTTCGACCCCGGGCCTGCCGTCCTCACATGAAGCCACGCTTCCAGGGTTGTTGGCGACGGTTGTGGGCGGACTTGCGCGCTTCCGGCCAATAGTGCTGCTGGTTGTGATTGCGGTCACGACCAGTGCTGCGATACTGGCGCTCAGGCTGGGCCCGGAGTTCGACGTTAATGACTTTTTTGACAGCAAATCAGATTTCGTGGTGAGCTTGGACCAAATGGGCAACCACTTCGCCGGACGGGGTGGTGAGCCGGGATTCATTATCGTTAAAGGCGACCTGACCGACCCCCAGGCTCTAACGGCATTACATCAATTCGTAGGCGAAATATCTCGTAATCCATATGTGGGCCGGGACGCTGACGGTCTTCCCTCGTTGGAATACAACGTTTTCAATCTACTGGAAAGGTTAACCGCCAGCACCTACGCACGAAGCCAGATAAAACAGGAAAGCGGGATTGAGATAACGGACAACGATGGCGACGGGGTACCGGATAATCAGGAGCAAATCAGCGCCAGCTATGACTACATGGTCCAGAATTGAGTTCCATTAGACGAGAGCAACTTCGTCTACGATGCTGGGCAAGTAAGGGATCGACTGTTTCACATATCGGGTAGTGCCGAAGATAACGTGACTCTTCTGGTGCTCGGCATCCCGGGCACCCGTGAGCAGACTGTGGTCAGGGCCGCCCGAGAGTCTCTGTTGGATGACATGGAGACGCTGCGCCAGAACCCACTATTCAGCCGCGTCGGCTTAACTGGATCTGCGTTCATCCGTGAGGGCCAACTCGACGCCACGACCCAGTCCCTTCGGAGAGCCCTGCCTATATCGGTCGCCGCCGCGCTGGTGCTCCTTTTTCTTATGATGCGCTCTGTACGCTACGCGGTGGTGACCATCATCCCAGTAATGCTCGTGGCGGTCTGGCTCTACGCCCTCATGTACATCATTGGTTTCAGTTTAAATTTCGTTACGGCGACCATCGGCGCGATATCCATCGGGGTCGGTATTGACTACTCAATCCACATGACTGAGCGCTTTCGGGAAGAACTGCGCAGAGCCGATACCGCTATGGAGGCTTTGCGTCAGGCGGCTGATGGAACTGGGGTTGCGCTGATGGCGTCAGCAGTATCCAGTATTTTGGGTTTCGTCATCCTAGGCTTCGCACCTATGCCCCTGTTCTCGTCCTTTGGCTTCTTGACGGCCATCATGATTTTCCTGGCGCTGGATTCTTCCCTGGTGGTTCTTCCATCGCTGTTGCTATTGGTAACTCCTGACACGGCCGCTCGGAGGCAAGTTTGAGGCTGATCAGTCAGGTTATTGTAATCAAGGATGACTCCTTGGAGTTGATTCAAATTCGAGAGGGCTTAGTCCGCTTCGCCGACCATCGCCGGCTCGGCGATTCGAGTTGCTATTCGGTAGCCATTCAACCCCTTTAGGAAGTACCAGATCTTGTCGATGCGCTGTGGCTCCTCTGCGGAAAGGTTGCACAGACGCTGAAGCGTATGAACAGGCAAAGCACTACCTTGTAGGGGGTCGCCGAGGGCGAGTACCATGTCCTTAGCCTCGGGACCCATGGTGAGAAGCAGTCGGACTTCAGTAACGTGAGCTCTTGACACTTTGAGTATCCGTGCGAGATTCGCCCCTGACGCCGCCTCTCCGTCATCGAGAAGACGGTGCCACTTTTGAGCCAGAGCGGTGAGGTTGGAGTATTGAGTGGATGTGGGTTGTCACGAAATCGTAATCAATGGCGCGGAAATGCCAGGTTGACGGAATCGGTATTGCGCTGGGCTCTTATGCCAGTCAACGAAAACCAGAATTTCATACTTCAGATAACCGACTCGGTCACAACAAGAAAGTGTGCCCTCCGAATAGACCTGCAAGACGCGCGTTTGCCCTGGGAACGATTGCTTGAAATATACCTGAAGAATCCCCCTATAGAGCAGCTGTGCAAGGAAGGTCGAATCACATCGGAATCGACTGAGAATTTACTGGCCATTCAGGATCTTGTCTACGTAAGCGATGACGATGGGTGCCTGCATAGCATGTTCGCAGGACTCACGGTGAAACAAGGTGATCGGCCCTTAGCGCCAACGATAGTACCCGATATTAGCTTAGGGCGGGCGAGAGACAAAGAAATCTCGATGACCGACCTGACGATAGACCGCACGGGCGTCGGTTACAGCCGCAATTGGGTGGGATTCCATAAAAGAAGGTGGGCAAAAAACGAAACCGCCTTTGTCGATTTTGCCAGGTCCGCAGTGGAACTGAACTGGAGTCCAGAAGAAGCCGATTCCATCCTTGAGCTAAACTCGCCGGAGGCTAGGCTGGCTCTCCTTCAGGACCTGGCTAAACGAATCTGGGAAGCTGACTTCGAGAGCTACTCTCGGTTTACCGGGCAGAAACTCGTTTTCAAGTCTGGGGACGAAACTGTGCGCAACATAATAAACGGCGGGGGAGGAGTCTGTTCGGAAAAAGTACAAGCTCTGAAATTTCTAACCGACAATCTGGGGTACGAATCCGAGTATCTCCTGGCCGGGCCTAACGCCCGGAGGCCCATCCCAGAAGAGAAATTGCGTGAGCTTCTAACTACATTCGAGTTCGAATTTTCGAGACGGTATATGCGCTATTGGCAGCACATGGCTCTCTTGTACCACCTGGACGGTCAGGATATTCTCGTCGATGCGACCAACGGGAACATACCATTCTTGTTCCTTTTGGGAGATGAAGCTAAGCTATTGCGTGATTATCCAAGTAAAGAACCGCTGGCGGTGAGGATGTCGCTCCACCAAGAGGCGTTCTATTACCACAGAGTCTCCCAGGATATACCCGAGAACTTGCTTTTTGCGTTGGAGGGGTGGATACCCGAGGCCGACTTAATCCAAGTATTTGAAAACGAACTGGGGCTATTTCTCTCAGAGAGTTTTTTCGTCACACCAGTTGTTTACAGAAATCAACGGGAGTTCCTTAGGCAGCAGCGAAAATATAACGAAGCCTGCGAAAAAGTCGGCTTGCTGAGCGAGGTTAACGAAAAGTGGACCTTAGATTCGGAAATCGGGCGGCAATTTACTCAAATGAATCCCTTCGCCAGCCAGCAGGTCTTGGCGTCCAAGCAACATTTGCTTTCGAGATACAATGAAAGCGAGGGTTCCGGACATCAAGCCGGTCTGGTCTTAGTCAAGTTGTAGAGTTGACGGGATGTCCATTACCGTGACCGGCGATGGGGTCACAATAGACGTTCGGAATCACACTGCCACCGGCGGTGAGCGTACTAGAGCATGCTAATTCAAATAAGATTATTCCTAATCCGAGCCCGGCGCCGGAGGATGGTAGGCGCTAGCATTGTCTTAGTTGCCCTCTTTGCAAGTATCGTCGGGAACGCATTGACGTTTTACTTCTTCGAGAGCGGGCCATCCATTGGAGACAGTTTTTGGTACAGTATGATATCCATTACAACCATTGGATACGGTGACCTTTCGGCCACCGCCATTGGGTCTAGGATTGGGACTATAGTATTTATAACAGTGGTGGGCCTCACCGCCTTCACAGCATGGGCCGGTATAGTAATTAACTGGCTTATCGATTTACAGCACAGGGAGCGGACTGGCATGGGGAGGTTATTTGTGAAGGAACACATTTTGTTAATCAACTTTCCCAACGAGTCCCGTGTCCGCCACATAATCGAAGAGTTTACGTCGGACACCCGGCATTCTAAGGATGAGATTGCCATTGTCACCGACCGTGTGGAGTCTCTGCCTTTCTCTTATCCCAATGTATACTTTATACGTGGCTCACCGCTGGAGATGGAAACCTACGATCGGGCGGCAATAGCCACTGCACAGAAAGCAATTATCTTAAGCACAGGTTACGACGACCCCACCAGCGACAGCATTGTTGCCTCCGCCGTCTCCGTGCTACACCGATTGAACCCGCAAATCAAGGCCACAGTGGAGTGTATCAATCCCAAACATGCTGTGTTATTTGAAGGAATGGACAACGTGTCCCTGGTTTTTCCGCTTCAGATGGCCAACAACCTGCTAGTCCAAGAGTCTCAGGATCCGGGTGTCAGCCTGTTGACCCAGGCCATTACCAGTAACCTAGTGGAGGGCACCTTGCTCAGCACCCGCTTGGAAGCGGTACCGGATCAGCAGATGCCCTATCCGGAGTTTGCCAAACATATGCTGGACCGCGACATTAACTTAGTGGGCATTGTCCGCAACGGAAATGTACATCTCCGATTTACCGAATTATTTCCGGTGAAAGACGATGTGCTGGTCTACATTAGTTCCTCTCGGATAAATTGGGAAGCGATTCAGGAGTCGATGGCCACATGACCTGGCCTCATGGCAAAAAAGTGGCCCCCAGACGGCAGGTGGCGCATTAGATGGTTAAGATGCCGGTTTTGGACTGGATAGAGGGTTTTTCCGGTGCCGTGGATACTTGCGGGGCTGAACTACGACTGGGGAGAACCCCTCTGAAAGATATCCGTATGCAAGCGGTTTCTTCCTATTCCGATGCCGACCTGCGTAATGCCCTCAGCAGGCTGACCCGTCAGGCCATAAGCGGAGGGTGCGAAGATAATTTGGCGACAGTATTCGCCATGGTCAACGAAGCCATTAGCAGGCGGTTGGGAGCATGGCGGTTTTTCGATCCGCTCATAGACCCAATCAGAGAGCAGAGTGGCCTTCTGGTATTTCACCAGCTGGCGGACCGAATATCGCACATCCCAGACTTCGAGCAGGCCGCAAACAACTGGCGGCGCAATGGGAGCACGTGCTGGGAGAGCTTCGACCGCGCCGTGACTCCGGTTTTGGTCCACCAAGGATTGGACCCCCGCGACAGAGTCTTGGTAGTGACCATACTGTTCCTAAGGCATAGAAGCCAGGTGGAACTCGCAGGGAGCATCCTCCTTCCCAGTTGTTTTTACCAGGCGCTCCAAGCGCAAGACCAAGACGGTGTGCTGATATTTAGGGCGACCGACGAGCAGCTTCTAGCCGGCATCCTCCTGTATCAAGGCAAGGTTGTGGAAATGAACGCCGGCGAGGGCAAAACAATCGCTGCGGCATTCCCCGCTGTCTTGCATGCGGTTCACGGCAGGAACGTCCACATCATCACCGCCAACGACTACCTGGCCAACAGAGACGCTGAGTGGCTGGCCCCGGTCTTTGAGTCTCTGGGCCTCAGTGTAAGCGCGGTACTGGAGTTCATGGACGACTCGGAGCGGCGCTCTGCCTACGGGAAAGACATAGTATACGGCCCACTCCGGGAGTTCGGGTTCGACTTCATGCGCGACAACTTAAAGCTGTCCTCCACCGAAGTGGTCCAACGAGGGTTGGATGTGGCCATCGTGGACGAGGCAGACCATGCGCTAATCGATGAAGCCAATATCCCGCTGATTATCGCCGGTGAGTCCGGGGCCGCCCCCAAGATCCCCGCCAAGCTCCGGATTGCCATTGAGCAGTTAGTTGAACTGCAAACCGCTTTGGTGTCGGACTTGGAGCAACAGGTGGAGGACGTTCCACCCCGTTCAAAAGACTACTTCCGGCTTCTGTCCAAGCTGTATCTTGCCGATCCGGACGGAAAATTGTTGCGGAAAGAGTTCGCAGCCGATTTCAAGTGCTTAAAGCGCGTGCGACGGACTATCACCACGTGCCGCATTGACGACGAGTACGACAGCCTGACTGGTGACCTATTCTACTGGATTGACCGGCCTTCGGAACATAGCCAGGGCAAGTCCTTGTGCTTGACCGGGAAAGGCCAGGATTTTATCGAGACCCGCCTCGGCCTTTTATTTGAAGACCTAGCTCAACTGGAGCGGGCAAGTAGTGTTCAGGCCAATATCGACCTGCCCTTGGCCTTTCGCCGAAAGGAGGTCAACAAACTCAGCCGGCAGCTTGCCAGGAGGCAGGACCGGATGCATCAGGTCGTCCGGATGTTGTGGGGCTACGTTCTACTCAAAAAGGACGTTGACTACCTGGTGAGGGACGACCAAGTCGTGCTGATTGACAGGTACACCGGCAGAGGACGTCCCGATACCCGTTATCATCATGGGCTTCAGGCAGCCCTAGAAGTAAAAGAAGGTGTTCCGGTGCGGCCTGAACCCGAAGTTTTAGGCCGGATATCCGTGAGGGGCTTCATCCACCAATATAGCCAAGTCTCCGGCATGACCGGGACCGCCTTGTCTTCCAAAACCGAGTTTAGGAGGTCCTACAGCCTCGATGTCGTTGCGGTGCCCCCCAGTAAATCACTTAATCGAACCGATCTTGAGCCCAGAATTTATGCTAGTAATCAGGACAAGCTAAGGGCCATCGTCGACGAGGTCCAGCTTTGCCATAGGATGGGGCGGCCCGTACTGATTGGCACCCACTCCATCGATGAGTGTGACGCAATCTCCTGGTTGTTGACCCGTGGTGGAATTGAACACAACCTGCTTAACGCCGCCAATGACATGGAGGAAGAGCGGGTAATTAACGAAGCCGGCCGATTTGGCGCCGTCACCGTGGCCACGGACATGGCCGGCAGGGGCACTGACATAATATTGGAAGACGGACTGGACCGGCGAATCGCAGACTGCTATGCGGTTTTGACCCGTCAAACGCTTACCCAAGGCGCTGACCGTGTCACATTCGAGTGCCAGACCAAGGGCGCCGCTGAAATCTTGCTGTCAGCCATCGCATCCGAAACCCTCGATTGCTCGGTTGTAACGTCCCAGCGCAGCGGCGGTACCTGCGTTGTCGTTTCGTCAAATGCGCAACGCACCTACATCGATACCGTCTCTTTAAATGAAGAAAGCTCCCAGGAGAACTCAGTCTACGTGGACTTCAGACTCGGGTTGTATGTGATTGGCACGGAAAACAGCGATATAGGGCGAGTGGATGACCAGCTCAAAGGCCGAAGCGGAAGGCAAGGGGCCTTTGGCGCTTCCCGGTTCTTCTTGTCTTCGGAAGACAGTCTGTTGAAGTTCGGTGGGGATGCCGGTCTTGTGTCATCGCGGTTGATAGGCTCGAGGCTGGACTCGGCAGGCCGGACATTCTGGGAAGGAGAACCGTTGACACGCCATCTCGAGAAACTCCGCAAGAGCGTAGAGAGGGACGCCGAATCCCGGCGTGCGCTGATCGAAGAGTATACCCGAGTTTTCGAAGCCCAATCGTTTGCCTACTATCGTGCCCGCAAGGATATTCTTAGCATGGAGAGCTTCGAGCCATTTCGGTCCTGCTTGGTTGTGACTAAGGCTGAACAACTGGTCCAAAAGTACTTCTCTGGGTTGCTAGTCGACGACTATGCGCGTCAATTCAACGGACTCAGCGAGGAGTTGACCCTGGATTACAAAGTGGACATATCGGACCTATGGGGATTAGATCTCAATCTATTGGATGAAGAATTAGCCCTATTGATTTCAGCAAGGCTGGACAGGTCCGGGGCGAGATTTAGTGACGAAGAGTACGGCAAGCTTGGGAAGCTATTGTACTTGCAAACCAGTGACGAACTATGGCGGGACCACATGTCCCACGTCCAGAGTTTGGTGCTGGCGACCCAACTGTGTGGCCACAATGGCAGAGGCGACCTGGCCGCCTATACCCTGTCCTGCTTCGAATCCTATGAACATATTCAGGACCGGATCGTGGACTCGTTCTTGCCAAAATTGTCCGCTTTCCCTGGTGAATTGTCGGCGAAGCAGGAGTCGAGAACCGCTGAGCTTAGAGTTGAGCTCTCCGAAGATGTCAATCAGATTCTGACCTAAACACCGGTGGGACCCTGGGCCAAAGAGGACTTTTCAAAGAGGGGTATGATCCATGGTCAAAACGAAAAGAATGGGGATGTCGCTACTCCTGGGCTCGGGCGTGATGGTGGCTGGTCCGGTAATAGCAGGTTGCGTTCCCGGCTCTACCAGCGTTACCCATGCCGATTGGGCCGCCACTGAAGGGGCGATGGGCAGGATCAACATGGAGGAAGTCGAAGAGGCGTTCAAGAAATCCCAGACTGTTGAGGAATTCGAAAAGCGTTTGAACGAAATCTACGAAGGTGATGGGATTGTATTGGTCCGGGCCAAGGACGAGGATGGCAAACGCGTAATCGAAGGTTACGAAGACCTGAATAAAGATGACGACATAGTCTCAGAGCAAGACGATCTACTATTCACAATCACGAATGATAATGACTCGAACGACCTACGGGGAAACGGCGCGAACCGCCATTATCGCAGTTCCTTTGGTGGCGGGAATTTCCTCTTCACTTATCTAATCTTCTCGTCGCTTACGCGAGGTGGTTATGGCTACTACACCCCTCGTAACAGGGGACCGCAAATGCGCACCGATCGGGCTCGTTATCGGGACTCACAAGCATATGCGGGCGGGCCTAGGGGAGGGCAGGTCAGTAAAAACTCCTCTTATTACAGTCGGCAGAGAGCCAGCAACCCAAATGCTTATAATACTGCTGGCCGCCAATTGAGTCCGGCTAGGTCGTCGTATATTTCAACAGCAAGAACCAGCGGATCATTCAAAGGCAGCAACACGGGTGTAAGAGCCGGCTTTGGCAAAGTCGGTGGAAGAGGAGGGTCGGCCAGTGGTGGCGGTGGCGCCCAGATAATAATAGGCCACGAAAGTTGGTGACACAACCTCTTTTACGGGGGTCAGGCCATGGTTGCGCAACTTCCTAAATATAGTAAAGACTTAGCGGATTTCTCCATCGAATACAATCCTGCTAAGGCCTTCTACATCAGGCATCGCCCTTTCATCCTGCAAGTTTCCCTGGGGGAAATGAAACTTGAAGACGCATTTTGGGTGGAGTTGGACCCTGGCTACCTAGGATTGCAGACGTCGGAGTTTCTTGATCTTGTTTTCCCTAGCAACCGCAAGCAGCAAGAAAATATCCGCGATTTGCTAGATGTTAAAGAGAACCCGGACCTTCCCGATATGTATGCCGCGTTACTGGAGATATTTGCTGAGTCGCGTACCGGCAAATTCGCTCTTCAGTTCTTCGCGAACCATGGTCCGGAGATACGGCTGTCCGACCGGCTGAACGATCACCTGAGCATAATACAGTCACCCAAGAATCGGATAGACGAGACTCCATTGGTGGACTTGGTTGTTGAGCAGAAGCTCGACGTCTTGGACTACCTGGCTAACGCTGGCTACTTCAAGAACAAACAAACAACGATGGAGTTCATGCAAGCCAATATGCTCATGTACTTTCTCGACAAGCATGAGTACAAATTGCCGTCAACCCCTATTGCGGAGACTGATAAAAATCTGTTGCCTATTGCCAGGAAGCTTCAGTCGGTAAATCTCATCGCACCATCGGATTTAGACCAGACTTTTAGTATATCCGAGGAGGGGAGACAGGCCATCGGGAAAGCGATTGCTGAGACGGAATCTTATATTGACCAATATGACGTGTTCAAAGATGTGTTTTTTGATGCTGACAGCGGAGCGCTGGAGTTTGGCACCGGCAGCGGACGAGACCTGAGAGTCCAAATTTACGAGGCCGAAGACCTGGACTCGGTTCGGGTCGTATTTCTACTCCGGCTTTACGACTCGACTTTCGATGAAGGCTTGGCGACTTGGCGGGATTCCATCCACTCGGAGGAATTCTTTGGGGAGATGTTAAGCCCCATAATTGATGCGGAGAGGGTGGACGAAGAGATGGTTGAATTGATCCTGGAAGCCGGTTACAGCTTTAGCGAGGAAAGATTCGAGGCCAACAGGGAGATGGAATCGCAAGAGGATTTGCTCAGGCGAATAAGAGAAGAGTAAAAAAGAGTCCGCTGGTCAGATAGCCAAAAAGAGTATCAGCGCCGAGCTAATGACCACCGCGCTCTCAATATAAGCGACGCCTAGATTGCGTTCGTTGGCCACGGCGTGAGACGTTGAGACGGTGGGCAACAGCAGCTTGTCGATCATCAATCGCATCACGTAGAGCAGCGCGAAACCGATTATCCCAAAAACAAGAAAAGATGCTATACCCGAGTTCCAACCGTTGAAATCTCCGAACACCGCTTTGAACGTGACTATGCCAATACCGATTAGGTTTCCTCCCAACGCGATACCTACAGCAGTATTATTGCTTTCTATCTCCGAGTGAATATCATATGACGTGGTGAACTGGTAAAACAGAGCGAAAACTACCAAGAGCAACAACCCCATTCCAAAGAACGCTGCCGCTGTTTCCGCCCCACCCCCCTGTCCGGCCACGGCGCCAGCAATCAGTAGCCCGGTGGCGACATACATTCCAAACTCTGCGGCCGCGCTACCGACATTTTGGCCTTCAACCACCTCTTTTTCGATATCGAATTTATAAAGTATCAGCCGGTTCATCAAGATTCTGACCAAGTTCAGTGCTCCTATCCCAACCAAAGAGTAGAGGAACACTCGAAGGACATCGTCGGCGTATTCGCGGTCGAAACCCAGCCCGTCCACCGCAATAAGGGTAAACGGCCTGTACAATGCGCCCAGAAATACTAGTATGACTCCTAGGAAGTAGCCGCTGAGCCGCACAGCGACCGCAAGATTCTTTTTCTTGGTAACTTCATCATCGATTCGGTAAGGGGTGATAACATCCCTGGCAAGTTTAGCAATCACCAGGATAATCAACCCAAGGCCAACAAATACCAACCCTCGGGGAAAGGTTTCCAGTGCGTCAATAAACGCGTCAATCATTGCTTTTCACTCGGACTCGGGAATTCAGTTTTTTGTGGACGAGTCACCGTGTCTTTAAGGGCGATTCCAACTATTTCAGAGCATATATATTAAGGATATCGACTTACGAGAAGGTTTTTGCTATTGTAGGGGTTGCTTCGAAACAGGTCAATTGCATTTCCCCTATATTCGGTTGGGGCGAATCAGTGGTTTTGGATTTAATGTCGCATACAGCTTGGCGCACCCGGGTATGGGGATAAATGAATAGCGACCGCGACCTAGCAGTAGCCCACGAAATTTCAATGCTTATACCTGTATTTGAGCAGGTCGCGAATTCAATACCTACGCCAGCATTCGTCTATGAAGAAGAGTTTATTAGACGTCAGTGCGAACATATTCGTCAAATTGCCGACAAAGCAGGTTGCAAATTACTCTACAGTCTCAAAGCTCTGACCTTGCCTTGGGTTCTGGAGTTAATAGAACCCCACGTCCAAGGGTTTTCCGCCAGTTCCTTGTACGAGTCAATAATAGCTAGAGATACGCTCAAGATGGATGGAACCGTTCATCTAACCACTCCTGGCTTGAGGCCCCATGAAGTCAGGGAAATTTCAGAATACTGCGACTTCCTCTCCTTCAACTCTATATCCCAGTGGCAGCGCCACAAAGATGACTTGGTGCCAAACTTGGAGATTGGACTTCGGGTCAATCCAGAAATCTCCTTTCTGGACGATTCCCGGTACGACCCTTGCCGAGCCTACTCCAAGCTGGGAGCGCCCATTAGTAGCATGAAAGAAGCCTTGGTTAATGGCTCGCCGCTCCTTCGTGGCCTCAGCGGATTGCTCTTCCACAATAATTGCAATTCCCCGGACTTCCAAGAACTCCTTTTGACGGTTAAAAAGTTGGAAACCGAAATCGGTTGCGTCCTAGACAACTCCCAGTGGATTAACCTGGGCGGAGGCTACCTGTTCGATGGAGACAGCGTCAATTTGGATTCTTTCTACGAAGCTGTTTGGACCCTCAAATCGAAACACGATTTGGAAGTATACATAGAGCCGGGCTCTACCTTCGTTAGGGACGCTGGCTTCCTCGTTTCCACTGTGCTCGACCTGGTTGAGAACGGCGGCAAAGAAATCGCGATTTTGGACACTTCAGTTAACCACCTACCCGAATCGTTCGAGTATGACTGGCGCCCTGATGTGCTCACGGACATCAAACACGGTCGGTATAGTTACATCATTGCAGGGTCCACATGCCTGGCGGGCGACGTTTTCGGGGAATACTCGTTCGCAGAGCCCTTGGAGGTTGGAACCAAGGTCGTTATGCACGGCGTCGGCTCCTACAACCTAGTAAAAGCCCACACGTTCAACGGACTCCCATTGCCATCTATCTATGCCCTGCATGCTGACGGTGAGGTCACTCTGGTCAAGGATTTTACTTTGAAAGAACAATCCCAGAAATGGGGGTTTAAAGCTAGTGCGTGTTTCGGAAATTGAATTTCAACTTCCCACCCCACCCCATGGACGCAGTGTCCTAGACTGGCTGGCGCAAAAAACCATGGAGCGGCTGACTCCAGACGAGGCTCTCGTCCGGCTGGTGGTCACGGAATCGAATCGCAGCGCCTACAAATGTGAGGCCACCACGGTTCAGGATGGTGGGAATTCATACCCTTTTCCTCCCGGTATGGTGACGACTTTTCGCAAGCGGCGATCACAGAACACGGAGCGCTTCAACGTCGCCATGTTGATACCCACCGGTATCGGCGCCGCCATTGGCGGTCACGCCGGTGATGCGACTCCAACGGCCCAGTTGCTGGCTTCGGTATGTGACACCTTGGTTATTCATCCAAACGTTGTCAACGCATCCGATATAAACGAGATGCCATCAAACGCTCTTTACGTAGAAGGGAGTGTTCTGTGCCGGTTGCTGATGGGTACAATCGGGTTGCAACCGGTGCGGTCCAACCGCGTGTTGGCACTGATTCAAGCTCACCCTGACCAAATTTTCACTGACTTGGCGACTAATGCGGTTAATGCCGCCCGCTCTTCATACGGCCTAATCTGCCCGGGAATATTCGAAATGGACCAAAGTTTGGTGATGAGCCCCTGGTACACCGGCTCCGCCAGGGCTGCCGGCCGTGTTGAGGGATTTGAGCGTCTGTTTGAATTGCTTGACGAGCACCGTGATGATTATGACGCAGTTGCTATTTCGTCGGTGATTTCAACTCCATTCCACTACTATGGTGATTACTTTTTGAGCGACGGCGACATGGTCAACCCTTGGGGTGGGGTCGAGTCAATGCTTACTCATACAATTTCAAGCCGGTACAACCTGCCATCCGCCCACGCTCCCATGCTGGAATCACAAGATGTCTTGGACATCGAAACCGGCGTTGTGGACCCTCGGATGGCCGCCGAGATTATCTCAGTCAGTTTCTTACAGTGCGTCCTCAAAGGGCTCCAGAGAAGTCCTAAGATCCTGACTGATGAAGAGTCCATGCGAGAGCCGGGCGTATTCACCGCACGTGACGTCTCCTGCCTGGTTATTCCCAACGGCTGCTTAGGCTTGCCCACCCTTGCTGCGCTGGAGCAAGGCATCCCGGTGATAGCCGTCCGGGAAAATACAAATCTGATGAAGAACGACCTCACCGAGCTACCGTGGGCAATTGGACAATTGCACATCGTTGAAAACTACTGGGAAGCTGCTGGCGTGTTGGCGGCGCTGAAGGCTGGGATTGATCCCGTGGCGGTTCGTCGGCCTTTTGGGGCTGCCGGATTGGAGAAAACTAGCGCCAACCCGGCCGAATCGGGCGCAAAGTCCGAAATTCCCGAGCTTCTGTCCACCTAAAAGCAATGAGGCGCTACCTCAATTTCTATAGGCCGTTTACGGCAAACCGCAGTTCCTCATGTGCCCCTAACCCCCAGGTTCGATTGCTTAAAGAGGTACTGAGATGGCCACCCAAGTAGACACCCTAACGCTCATGCGCAATGAGGACGTCGGGTTCTTACTAGTACAGTTTGTGGACATCAACGGCTCCCCAAGAATGCGGATGGTGCCCTCCGCCCAGTTCGCCAAAGCCGCCGACGATGGAGTACCTGTTGACGTTGGTACCTTGCCGGGCTTTGAGCATGATGGGTATGGCCGGGTAACAACGGCTTGTATCGACCTAGGCTCCTACACATCTGTCCCTTGGACGGAAGGCGTGGCCCGTTTCGCCAGCGATTTGTATGTCGACGGACAGCCTCATCCCCTGTGTCCTCGCCAAAACCTCAAGCGCATCCTGTCGTTTCTCCGGAGAGAAGGCTACTTGTTCAACGTGGGGATCGAGCCGGAACATTTTCTCGTAACCAAGAACCCGAACGGCTCAATAGCAGAATGGGATCCCAATCGCACGGACCAGCTTCGCAACCCGTGCTACGATTTCAAGGCCACGGCCAGCGCGATTGGCTATCTGCGCGACATAATGGACGCCATGGACCGCCTCGGTTGGGGCCCTTACCAGTGCGACCATGAAGATGCTAACGGTCAATTCGAAACCAACTTCGGTTACGCCGACGCCTTAACCACGGCTGACCGTTACACCTTCTTCAAGATGATGACCCGCAAGTACGCCCAGAGATACGGGGCCATCGCCACCTATATGGCCAAACCATTTGAAGACCGGCCTGGCAGCGGTGGCCACATTCATTACCATCTGGCCAACGCAACCACAGGCCAAAACCTGTTTGTTGATGAAGAAGACCCTCGGGGGCTGGGCTTGTCGGAGATTGCCTACAATTTCATCGGTGGTGTCTTTGCTCATGCGCCAGCCTTATGTGCGGTTATGTCGCCCACCGTTAATTGCTATAAACGCCTACAGGTGGGGCCAATATTCGTCGACCCCAATTCAGAATTCGTGTGGCCGCCCGCCTTCGTGTCCTACGGCGACAACAACCGTACCCAGATGATACGCACCGCAGGTCCCGGCAATTTGGAAGAACGTTCCATGTCGTCGGCTTGTAATCCCTATCTGGCTTGGGGTGCCTATGTCATGGCTGGAATGGATGGAATACGACGCAAGTTGGACCCAGGGGAGCCCTATTTGGGCAACCTGTATGGTCTCGGACTTGAGGAGATCCGACGACGTGGTATACGGATGCTGCCTCAAACCTTATCCGAGTCCTTGGCCGAGTTGAAGCAAGATAGATTGGTACAAGAGTCGATGGGGGCTATTTACCAAGAGTTTTTGAATTTGAAAGAGCAAGAGTGGCAAGAGTATCACCGCCAAGTCACCCGGTGGGAGCTTCAGCGATACCTGACGCTATTTTAAACTGAACCGATTTTCGTACATTCAGTTGCTATCCGACAATGGATAGCCAACCACATGCCACGTTCACTACAGCCGAGGCTGGCTGCCCCTGTTTGAAGTATCGTTCGACTCCCACGGCTTTGAGAGCCGAGGCGCCCTGTCTCATGAACGTTGTAGAGGGGAATTTTGTAGAGGGATATAGCGAAGAAGTCATAAATCCCTTGATTGAAACCTCTGTATACTCAATCTTTGAGGTCATGTTTGAGGTCCAAGCCGGCTTTGAGGACTTGTTATGGCGGAGACTACCACCGGACCCACAAAAGGGACGCTGCTCCTTCAGGGCGGCGGACTTCCCAACCTTGAGTTTCAAAACCTGTTTAAGACGCTGGCCGGTGGGCGAGACGCCAGACTGGTTATGATTCCAACCGCATTGGAAGATGAAAAGCTAGGGCACCTGGTTTCCCCTATCACAAACGGTCTCCTCTTCGGTTTCCCGGCTGCCATCCTGCACACTCGTTCCGGTGCTGTGGCCGACTCAGATGCTTTTGTTGAGCGAATACAGGACGCCACGGGAGTGTTTATCGAAGGCGGTCGCCAACCCAGATTGGCCAAGGCATATCTGAACACCAAAACCCATCAAGAACTGAAGCGCCTTCTTGCTCGAGGTGGCGTGATTGCAGGGGGATCTGCAGGAGCCACAATCCAAGGGTCGTTCATCGTCAGAAACCAAGGCCCTCCCAACTATGACCGGGAAGTCATGGTCGACCCGCGATTTACCACTGAAGGTTTTGCTTTCATCAAGAATGTCGTCATCGACCAGCACGTTACTCAATACGGACGGCAGAATCATCTGGCGGCTGTGCTAAAGAGCCAACCCGACCTGTTGGGAATTGGGATTGACGAAGATACGGCGATAGTAGTTCGAGGCGACGTATTTGGCGTAATCGGATCAGGCTCGGTTTATGTTTGGAATAGTGCCCGTGGACCTCTGCGGCCCCTCTTGACCAAGGGTGACCGCTACAATATGCGGGCTAGAAAAAGGCTTTAAACTTGAATCAAGTACTCTAGACGTCGTCACCCGCGAGGTTTCAGCATCCGGCACTCTCTTCTGCCAGCCCCAAAAGGATCACCGGGCATTTTCTTTATTGTCGGAACCTCCGTTGGCGAGTAGGCTTATTTTCAGTCTAGAAGATAAAGATGAATCAGCTCCTTCTTGGAACTATAGCTTGAAACTATAGAGGTAATACATGACCGAAAGCGACAAGGTATTTACCGGGTCGATACCCCAGATTTACGACACATTCCTGGTGCCATTGATCTTTGAAGCGTACGCAGACGATATTGCCGAACGCATCGCAGCTCTTGGACCAAGAATGGTCCTGGAAACCGCCGCGGGCACCGGTGTTGTCACCCGGGCCCTGGCGCCCCGTCTGGCTGCCGACGCCCGATACGTGGTGACAGATCTGAACAATGCGATGCTGGACCACGCCGCAAACATGCAAGGGATGGACGACCGAATCGCTTGGCGTCAGGCCGACGCTCTGCAAATGCCCTTTGAGGACGACTCATTCGATGCGGTGGTATGTCAGTTCGCCGTCATGTTCTTCCCCGACAAGGTCGCTGGTTACGCCGAGACGCTACGTGTGCTTAAACCGGGCGGCAGTTTCATTTTCAATGTCTGGGACGCTATTGAGGCCAACGAGTTCTCCCAAGCGGCGACGGAGGCGGCGGCATCCGTATTTCCCGATGACCCACCCCAGTTTCTCGCTCGAACCCCTCACGGTTATCATGATGTGGATTTGATTCGAGATGAATTGGCCAAAGCTGGTTTCTCCCAGGTCTCAATAACCACGCTGGAGAAGACCAGCACTGCGGCTTCGGCCCATGATGCGGCCTATGCGTATTGCCAAGGTACTCCCCTACGAAACGAGATTGAGAGTCGTGGCGCTACTCTCCTTGACCAGGTCACCGAGCGCGCCGCAGAAGCCATCGCATCTCGCTTTGGCAACGCTACAGTATCAGGGAAGATTCGGGCCTATGTGGTGGAGGCGGTGGTCTAGGTAAGTTCGACCCCGGTTGTAAAGCTCGAAGCCGGATATGCCAATGCCTGACGTGCCTGACAAAATTCCTCAGCCAACAACGAACCCCACCAATATACTGGGTAAGCAAATCCGTCTTGCCGACGGTCGGCAATTGGGATACACCGAATATGGTGACCCACAGGGGAAGCCGATTTTCCATTCCCACGGCTGGGTCAGTTCCCGCTTGGAATTCGGCCACAACCACGACATCGCAAAAACCTTGGGCGCACGGGTCATCAGCGTTGATCGGCCAGGAGTTGGCCTTTCGGACTTCCAACCGGGCCGAAGAATACTGGATTGGCCCGACGATATCACCCAATTGGCCGACACTCTGGGCATAGACCGGTTTGCGGTTTCAGGGTGGTCCTTTGGCGGTCCCTATGCGGCTGTATGCGCTTACAAGATTTCCCACCGTCTGACGGCCGTCGGTTTGATCGCCGCTATTGCTCCGCTGAACCGTCCGGGCGCAATGCAGGGTATGATGCGCCCTGGTCGGCTTATCTTGGGCCTAGGCAAAAAAGCCCCTTGGATTCTGAGGCCGATTGCCTGGCGGATTGGCCGAATGGTGCGCTCCAGCCCCCAAGGGTTCGTTGAGAAGATGTCGGCCTCTTTGCCGGCAGCAGACTTGGAAGTATATTCCCGCCTTGGCATAGGCACAGGACTGGCGGAAAGTGTTGAGGAGATGTTCCGCACGGGCAACCGCGGAGCCTACTGGGACGGCGTCGCTTTTCTCCGGCCCTGGGGGGTATCGGGTAGAAGATATCCGTATGAAAGTCAGCCTCTGGCAGGGTGATGCGGACTTGAGCGTGCCTTTGCAGATGGGCGAGTACTACGCCAGCGCGATACCTGACTGCGCCGCCACATTTTATGCCAACGAGGGTCATCTAATTTTTTTCAGCCACGCCGAAGAGATTATCGGGGCCCTGATTTTGTAATCGCTCTGTGTGGAGCTTTTAACTGGGATTTATTGACCAATAGGGAGGTCCTGCATGCCTTACAACGATGACCTGGCAAACCGTGTCCGTGCCGCCCTTGGAACCCTCTGCGGGATCACGGAGAAAAAGATGTTCGGTGGCTTGGCCTTCATGCTCAACGGCAACATGTGCGTAGGTGTGACCAACGATGACCTGATGGTCCGGGTTGGAACGGCAGAGCACGAAACCTTGCTCGCCCTTCCTCATGCGCGGCCAATGGATTTCACTGGCCGGCCCATGAAAGGCTTCGTTTTCGTCGGCCTGGAAGGTATTGAAAAAGCAGAGAGCTTGAAGGAATGGCTTGGTAGGGGCGTCAGCTTCGCTCAGACTCTGCCCAAGAAATAATCCGGCACATAACATGGCAGCGAGCGCAAGAAATGAAATTTACCCAGCCATCTGATTCATCAGCTTCCCGGCCAGGGAAATCAAAAGTTCGTCGGAGCCTCGTTCTCCCAAGAACGACAGACCCACCGGCAACCCGTCCAGATCTGCCACCGGGACGCTTATCTGCGGTCGCCCGGTGGTTCCCCCCATGCACGTCAGTGAAACGATGCGGGAAAGCACGTCCCTCCGCTCTGCCAGGGTTTGACCCAACAACGGCGCAGGTCCGGGTGATGTCGGCAAGCAGACCACGCCGCCGCCTTGGGTTACCTCATCCATACGCTGGATTACCTCTTGTCGCGCGACCTGCGCTGTTTCTACCTCATCGTCGGTGACCGAACGGCCGGAGATGTACCTTTCCGCCACCCAGAAGTTAAACCTGGGGTTCACTTGGGCGATCCAGTCCTTGGCCGTAACCCAGGCCTCTCTGCTTTGAAGCACCTGTTGTTGGACCGACCACTGAGCCAATCCCACAGATGAAAGCCGGAGGGTTGTGTTGTCGGCGATTATTGATTTAACGGCGTCCACTGCCGGTTGTAGAGCCGCTGCCACCGCCCCATCGGCAATCTCGAAAGCGTCTTCGGCTATGATTAAACGGGTCGGGACAATAGCAGGAATATCACTTTGGAACAGAACCGCTGCCACCCTGGCGAATACTTCAGGTTCCCGAGCAAACCAACCGATGGTGTCGTAACTTGATGCTTGTTCCAAGATTCCATCCAAGGGAATCCTTCCGTGGGTGGGCCGGAGGCCTATCAGACCGCAGAAACTTGCCGGTATTCTGACCGAACCGCCGGTGTCGGAGCCCAAGGCGAAATTCACTAATCCTCCAGCCACCGCAGATGCCGAACCGCTGGAAGAGCCTCCCGGAACTCGGCCTGGCGCTTTGGGATTGGTCGGCGTGCCGTAGTGACCGTTCTCTCCCAGGATGCCCCGGGTCAACTCATCCGTATGGGTTTTGCCCACCATGGTCGCGCCAGCGTCCACCAAAGTCTGGATAACCCAAGCGGTCTTGATGGCTGCCTGGTGGGTAGCCTTCCAGTCGGGATTGCCGCCGCCGGTAACGTGACCGGCCACGTCGAAAATATCCTTGGCGGCGAAGTTCAAACCGGATAGCGGACCGCCTGGCGAGCCCGGCAAGTAGGCTTCGGTGTCGGTGCAAAACGCGCCAAACGAATCGTCTAACTTAGGTCTGGATTGCGCCATAATTATCTCCTCTTCGGCTAGTTAGATTCACCTAAACTGCAGCACTTACTTCAGCCCGCATCAACCTTCGGTAAAAGCCCAAGCTAATACCGAAGGGAATCATGTAATAAACCGCCCTGAAAAGTATTGAAGCCAAAACGGCTTCTTCCAGTGGGACGCCCAACAGATGATAGGTTCCTACGATGGACCCTTCCTGGACTCCTATTCCTCCGGGGACCATGGACATTACCCCGACGGCCACACCTATAGCGAACCCGGTCACTGTCACTCCGAACTCGATATCGCTGCCCAGAGCTTGGAAGCAGAACCAAATCACCCCCACGCGAGCGGCCCGGTCTGCCATAATCAGCGCCACGGGAATTACCAACGATTGGGGATTTCGCCTGACCTCCCCCAGACCCCGGTTCAAGGTTTTCTCGAAATTCTTCAAGGCGGCGGATAGGTCCCGGCGGAGCACCAGCCGCATAAATACTCGCACCACCCACAAGGCAACCGACCTGGCAGGCCCGTAGAAAAAAACCACGGCGGTGGTGGCAAAGGCCACGCCCAATACACCAGTACCCACACTGAGCCACACCGCGACGCCCGAGGAAAGGGGATGGGTCAGCAACAGATAAATCAGGCCGCATGGAATCAAGGCGAAAAAGGCCAGGCTTTCGATGTAGCCGTGGAACAGCGAAGGCGCCATAACATCGCTGGCCGCCAACCCTCGCCTGACCATCAACAAGACCCTGATAGCATGACCAGCCAGTCCGCCCACCGCTGCAATCATGGCGAAAGACACGAAGCCCACCCACAGCAATTCCCGCTTGCCCATGTCGATGCCGAAAGACCTGTTTATCATGGCAAAACTGTGGCTCATGCAATAATAAGAAAGTGTGGTGAAGGCCAGCGTGAGGGGTATCCACTGCCACTGAGCCCGGCCCAGAACTTCCTTAACCTCAGGCCAGTCCAGGAATATCACCACAACGCCTAGCAAAGCCAGGAGCACCACTCCACCGGTTATGACCCGCTGCTGTAGTTTGGGGCTTTCAGGCTCGGCTACAGTTGCGCGAGTTTCGTCGGCAGACGGAAGTGCCTGCTGAGAAATTTGATCAAGGTTATCCTGCAACCTAGGCCCTGCCGCCAGCTTGTTGGCCATCTATTCCCAAGCTGGTTAAAATAGACTCCGCTCTATCCCAACTATAATCAGGGTCTTGGGCCAATACTCTTTCTCGGTCCACAGTCCCCCACAATGCTGCCGCGCTGCGGGTCCCGGCGCGTTGAGCGCACTCGATATCGTGGCGGGTGTCGCCAACGTACAGGGTCTCCAAGGGCGATACTTCCATTACATCCATGACCTGCTTCAATCCCTGAGGGTCCGGCTTATAGGGCCGACCGTCCTCCAGAAAAGATACCAGGTCAAACAGGTGGCCGACGCCGGTCTGTTCCAACTCGGTAACTCCAAAGAGCTGCCGTTTATCGGAAAAAATCCCCAACTTCAGGCCGTGTCGTTTCAATTCTTTCAATGTTTCCGCAACTCCCGGATAAAGACCGGCCATGTTGCCTACGGCTTCGCGGTAAAACCCGATGTAAGTGTCCAAGAACAGGCTCTGGTCATCACCAAAGAACCAGGCCAGATGCTGTAAAAAAGGCCGGGAGTATTCCCTGGCGATCTGATCTTTTTTCGGTCGGGGCAGACCCAGGTCATCCGCCGTTTTACCCATCAGCCAAACGTGGATGTCCCAGCTGTTCCACAAGGTCAGGTCCCAATCGAAGATAACTGCTTTTAATTTCGAGGCCAATTCTTCTCGCCTTGGTAAAGTAGATATTCTTTGGCCGGAGTCCCGTCAAGAAGGCGGTTCGGGGCGAATTTACGCCCACATTTTAGCAGGTAACTCCATTCCCATCCGCGCATCAATGCGCGCCCGATTTCAACACCAGCGTAATATCCATCGCTAGGTTCTTTGTCCGGTGATATACTTAATCTTAATAAACTAGACCAAGATTAAGCTTATGTAGCGAGATATCTTGGTTTTGAGACGCAGGGGGGAACAATGAAATTCAGAGGAATCAACCAGTAGGCAATGGTCACCAATGACATGGAAAAGACGATTCGGTTTTATCGAGACGTTCTGGGCATGGAGTTGGTTGGCGCTCTGGGCAGCACCCCGGAGCGGGAAAGGTATCGGCATTACTTCTTCGAGACCGGCCCCAACAGCACCATAGCGTTTTTCGAGTGGCCCGGCATGGTTGAGGAATTTCATAAGCCAGCGGGAATGCCGGTACGCGGGCCGGTCCAGTTCGACCACATCTCCTTCGATGTGGAAAACGAAGAGGCTTTGTTGGAACTACAGGCCAAGCTTGCCAAGGACGGCGTGGAAGTAACGGAGGTGGTGGACCACAAATTCATTCACTCCATATACTTCACCGACCCCAACGGTATAGCCTTGGAGGCTTCCTATTGGATCTATAATCCCACCGGCAAGGCACCCGACTACTCCAACCCCAACGTATTCCAAGACCCCAATCCGGTGCCAGCGCTGAAGGAAGCCATGGAAAAGGTCCGCTTGGTAGAATCCAGCTAAGGGCTCCGGGTATCTGCGGTTTTTAAATGGGCGGACCTAGCAGGCCCGCCCATTTCTTTCTCCACCTTATTTTCCATGACCAACCAACCAGTTGACTCACAATCTCTCACCTCTAAAGCACCCAACCTCTTGCTGCTAAACGCCAAGGTTATAACCATGGCTCAAGGCCAGCCTATCGCCCAAGCTGTAGCTGTCTTAGGACAAAAAATTCTGGCCGTGGGCCGTAACAAAGAATTAGCTGCTTTGGCCGGAGCCAACACTCGTACCATAGACTGCCAGGGAATGACCTTGCTTCCAGGTTTTAATGACGCCCATTGCCACCTACTGGCTACAGCGGCTACGTTTCAGGGAGTGGATTGTGGTCCGCAAGTCGCTACCAACATCCTGGAACTACAACAGGCGCTGAGTCATCGTGCGAATGAATTACTGCAAGGCAATTGGTTGAAGGGCTTCGGCTACGATGACCTGTCCTTGGCAGAAGGGCGGCACCCAAATCGCTGGGACTTGGACCGCGCAGCGCCCAATCATCCCATCAGATTGGACCACCGCAGCGGCCACGCTACCGTCTTGAACAGCCTGGGATTGGCCCAAGCGGGCATCAACCGGGACACCCCTGACCCTACCGAAGGAGTGATTCAGCGTGACGATGCCACCGGAGAGCCCACCGGGCTATTGCTGGAGATGGGCGGTTTCTTGTCAGAGCGACTGAAGAACATACGGAGCGAGGATGACCAAGCCGAGGGAGTAAGCCGTCTGAACCGGAGACTGCTGAGCTACGGCATTACGTCAACGCAAGACGCTGGGCCGCAGAATAACCCGAGCCGCTTGGCTGCGTTCGGGGAATTGCAAGAATCGGGATTAATTGCTCCCCGAATTACGATGATGGCCGGGTCGACGTTTTTAATGGAATTCTCGGCCGAGGGTATGGCCTTTGGCAGTGGCAACCAGCGGCTCCGTTTGGGTCACCTGAAGATAATGCTCACCCTCACCACCGGACAGCTATATCCCGACTTTAAAACTCTGTCCGGATTGATTGTGGCTGCCCGAAAAAAGGGGTTTCCGGTCGCTATACATGCCATCGAGACCGAAGCGGTGGTAGCGGCGGCGAGGGCGATTGGCGAAGTTACTATTGCCCAAGCCGATCAAACTGGAGAAGAGGCGCACAGCCGCAGTAGCAGACCGAGAGACCGAATCGAGCACTGCTCCGAATGCCCGCCGGAGGTTGCGGTCTTGGTCAAATCCAGCGGCGCAATTGCGGTGACCCAGCCCGGATTTATATATTGGAACGGAGACAATTACCTGGACAGAGTGGACCCTGCACTGCTCCCGTGGTTGTATCCCGCAGGCAGCCTGTCCAACGCTGGCGTGGGAGTAGCCTTTGGCTCCGACGCTCCCGTAATTGACCCCAACCCTTGGCCCGGCATCTACAGCGCCGTTACCGGCTTGACCCGCTCGGGTCAGAGCTTACGGGGAGACAGAAACAATGGTCCGGCGCATTATCAAGTTGTGCCCTTAACCTCCGCGCTGAGCATGTACACCTTGGGCGCTGCATACGCTGAAGGCACTGAGGAGTTCAAGGGAAGCATCGAGCCAGGCAAGCTTGCGGACCTAACTTTGCTGGATGCTGATGTAGCCGGTTTGGACCCATCGGAGTTGATGGGCGTCAGAGCAGCTAAGACAATAATTGAAGGCCGCCTGGTCTGGGAGTCTTAGATCCCTTACTCAGACGGCCTTTTTTTAGTCTATTGTTAGTTAGCCAGCGGGGGCTGTGTTAGTCCCATTTCACCGGCAGGCCCTTCAACGACCGGAAAGCGATGCTGGGCTGGTATTCCACATCCTCGTTTTCCAGGTAAAAGCGAGGGAACCTCTTGGCCATGGCTTTGAAGCCTTCCTGACCTTCCAGCCGGGCGATGGTGGCGCCCAAGCAGTGGTGGATTCCGCTGCCGAATGCTACGTGGGGATTGGGCCACCGGCCAATGTCGAAGGTATCCGGGTTTTCGAATTTCTCTGGATCGCGGTTGGCCGGAGAGATGAACCACCGGATGCGCTCGTCCTTGCGTATGAGTTGGCCACCTATCTCCACATCTTCGGCGGCGATACGCTGGATGGACTTCACGGGCGCGTCGTAGCGCAAGCACTCTTCGGTGGCCCGGTTAATCAGGGGAGGCAGGCCCTGACCGTCGTCCTTCTGCAGCATTTCCCATTGGTCCGGATTGCGGATGAAGGCCAACGCCCCGTTGCACAGCAGGTTGATGGTAGTTTCGTGTCCCGCAAAGAAGAGCAACGATGTGTTTACCAAGACCTGGTGGCGGGTAAGCACGCCTCTTCTCTCACCATCGGCCAATACCGATATAAAGTCGTCGCCAGGGTTGGCAAGACGCTTGTCCACCAGAGGGGACATGTACTCAATCATGCCTTCCATGCCTTCCGTGAGCGGCCCCATGCGGTCCGGTTCGCTCCTGCCAATGTAAAGCAGTTTCTCCGCCAACTCCCGAATGTAAGGACGGTCTTCGGCGGGCACTCCCATCATCTCGGCAATCACCATGACGGGCAGTGGGACGGCAAAGTCTTTCATTATGTCAAATGTGCCTTTTTCTTCAGCGGCATCCAACAACTCTTTGATGGTGGATTGGACGAAAGGACGCCATTCTTCCATGGATTTAGGCGTGAAGTAGCCGTGCATCACACGCCGCATGTCCAAGTGCTCCGGACGGTCATGCTGAATGAATTGGTCGGCTTGATAGTTTCTAACGAACTCGTATAACTCATTGTCCGACTCGTTAATCTCCGGGTATGCCGGTCGCGGGTCGTTCTTGAACACCGCATTGGAGAACAGTTCGTTGTGCCTGGTCATCCAGACTAAGTCCTCGTAACGGGTGATGGCCCACATCTCGTACTTCTCATTCCAGTGCACCGGGCTTTCTTCCCTGAGCCGGCCGTAATAGGTGTACGGGTCGGAGATGACTTCGGGCGAAAACATATCATCATTGATAGTTGTAACCATTAATCCTCCCAGTGGCTGAATCAGATGGCGATAATTATACACTGCCCAGCTAGCCGTGCCCCTAACGTAAATCGTAAAAGAAGAGACCGAGAGCGCATAAGCCTAGATGCTGTTACAACGGCGTAGGCAAGTGTATCGGAGCATGGTGTTGATAGACTGTTTCTGGATTCCGGCCTGCGCCGGAATGACGACTAATATTTACTTAGACGAGGCAACTAGGCGAGCGCGGTTGGATTAGTGGCTGCGTTCCCTGGTGTAGCAGCATATGTCCAGCAAGGAGCGGCGGGCGGCGCAGTCTGGCAGAATCTCCAGAGCTTGGGAGGCAGTATCGCAGTAGCGCTGAATCACCGAGTAACATTCCTCGATGATGCTGGAGTCGTTAATCATGTCCAACGCTTGTTGGACTTTGCCTTCTTGGTTGACTGTTTCCGTATCTTTGTCCTTGAACAAATCCAGCACCGGATTATCGTTGGGGTATCGCTCCAACAATTTGATGGTAGGCAAGGTTAGTACGCCTTGGAGCAGGTCGTTGCCCACAGGCTTGCCCATCTCCAATGCGCTGCCCTGAACATCCAGCAAGTCGTCCATGATTTGAAAGGCCATGCCAATGTCATGGCCATAGGTCTTTAGAGCTTGGATTTGGCGTTCAGGCGCGCCTCCCAGGATAGCCCCCGTTTCAGCCGAGGTCTGGAACAAAGACGCCGTCTTGCGGTAGATTCGCTCGTCGTAGAGTTTCCGGGCTTGCTCGGCATCAAAGGCGCTGAAATACTCGATGAGTTGTCCGCTGGCTAAGTCCATTATGGTCTCGGAGAAACGGCGAATAACCCTGACGTTTCCGGTGTCGCAAACGAAGGTTGCGGATGTTGCGAACACATAGTCGCCAAACAGCACCGCAACGTGCTGACCATAGAGGTGACTGACGGTAGGTTTGCCTCGCCTCAGGTCCGAGTTGTCCACAGTGTCGTCGTGAATCAGTGTGGCAACGTGAAGCAGTTCAACCGCCGATGCCATGATGCGGGGGGTTTCGGGTTGATGGTCGTAGAAGTCGGCCGCCAAGAGGGTTATGGCGGGACGGAGCCGTTTCCCGCCGTTGGTCATGACGTAGTCCAGCAGCGGTTCTAGGTACGGCCTCTCGGTCTGGGCCAAGCCGCGGAGCCTGTCCTCAACCAGCCTCAATTCGTCTCGAATCGGGGCGTAAATGGACGCTATCTGCTCATCCAATCCTTTGAGCAAGTTGCCCCCTACGCCGCACCAACGCCGAGGCGCTGAATCTCTTCCTCAACTATCAGCGGGTCTAGCTTGGTATACAAAGGTGAAGGAGAGCGCAGGGTCTTTCCCGGCGCAACCCCGGCAATAAGGTGGTCGAAATCCCACTGCTCCTGCTCTATTTCTCCGTCGAATCCCAGGAACTCATGGAGCTTCTGAGAACTGAAGGGCAGGAAGGGATACAACGCTACCTTCAAGCAATTTATCGCCGCGATTGAGACCCACAAAGACGTCGCCGCCGCTTGTCGGTCGGTCTTTATCGACTTCCATGGAGCTGCGGAATCCAGGTACCGGTTGGTCTGTTGGGCCAGGGAGAAGGCAGCGTTTACGGCTGCCTTGAAATGACAATCGTAGAGGTTCTGGCTCACGGTTTCCAATGCTTCGCGGGCGCTGTCCAGTTGACTTTGGTCAGCCTCGGAAAGCGGGCCTGGCTCAGGAATCTTGCCGTCGAAGTTCTTGTAGGTGAATGTCAGAACCCGGTTCACCAGGTTGCCATAAGTCGCCACCAACTCGTCGTTGTTTCGGCGAACAAATTCAGACCAAGAGAAATCTGCGTCACCGGACTCGGGCATATTGGCCGACAGTAAGTAGCGCAGCGGATCCGGGTCGTACCGGGAAAGAAAGTCCGGGACCCACACCGCCCAATTCTGACTGGTGGAAAACTTCCGGTTCTCCAAGCTGAGGAATTCGTTGGCAGGAACGTTGTAGGGCAGATTCAAACCACCATAAGCCATCAGCATGGCCGGCCAAATTATCGCGTGAAAAGGAATGTTGTCCTTCCCTATAAAGTAGTAGGACTTGGTGTCTGGGTCTTTCCAGAAGTCTTCCCATTTGCCCGTAGCGCCGTCTTTATTAGACCATTCTACCGCAGCCGACAGGTAACCGATAACCGCCTCAAACCACACGTATATGCGCTTATCTTCGTAGCCGTCCACAGGCACCGGAACACCCCAGGCAAGGTCACGGGTTATGGACCGGTCTTTCAGCCCGTCCTCTAAGAATCTACGAGTGAAATTCAGAACATTGGGCCGCCAATGGGTCTGTTTGTTTACCCACTCCAACAGGGGTTTCTCAAAGGCGGAGAGCTTCAAAAAGAAATGCTCAGACTCTCTGAACACGGGGGAGTTGCCGCACAGGGTACAGCGGGGCGACACCAAATCCTGGGGGTCCAGAGTGCGCCCACAATTGTCGCATTGGTCACCCCTTGCTTTGTCATTGCCGCAGTGGGGACAAACACCCTCCACATAGCGATCGGGGAGGAAACGGTCACAATGAGCACAATAGGCTAGAAGGCTAGTATCGGTATAGATGTATCCCTTATCTTTCAACGACTTAAAGACTTCATGGACCACCTCTTGGTGATTCTGGGTATGGGTGGTGGTAAATAGGTCGAATGTTATGCCCAGCTTCTCCCATGTATCCAAGAACTGGGTGTGATAACGATCCAGTATCTCCTGGGGGTTGACACCTTCCTGTTCGGCCCGCACGGTTATAGGCGTACCGTGGCTGTCACTCCCCGATACCATCAGCACCTGGTTACCTTTTAGGCGGTGGTATCTGGCGAAGATGTCGGCAGGCAAATAACACCCGGCCACATGACCTAGATGAAGTGGACCGTTGGCATAGGGCCAAGCTGCGGCCACAAAAATACGTTCGGGCAAGAGTGGGTATCCTTTTTAATAGCTTAGTTTAATAGTTTGGTCTAATGGTCTGGAGTACTGGATGGAGTCTAGAAGTGTCGCTAATCAGGCGTGGAAACGGGTGATTAGCGTGTCGACTAATTCTATCACATTGTATTGTTGGGCCGAAGGTAGAGGCGCCGGTCCAAGAGGGCTTGCCCCAAAAGTTTCCTTCACAATGTCATTCTGAGCTGAGCGAAGAATCATTACGTCTGGGCAATGAGATTTCCCGAAAATGGCGAGGACTCTCGACGGTGTCGGAGCTTCGTAGCTTCGCTCCTCAGAATGACAGTTTTGAGGCAAGGCCGGTCTGAGGGAAAAGGCGACCGAACCAGCAGACGTTCTCCGATTCCCCCACGGTCTAGTTTCAGCCAATTAAGAACCGATTCGCCGGTACCCTCTGCTATACTGGGCAGGCTCCTAACTTCAGATAGGTAATCACCGGAAAGCCGGTTATCCCGGAAAGCCGATTATCCATAAGGAATCGCCGCTATGACCACTCCCTTTAAACGAGGAACCGTATCACTGCGTCAGATCAACGGCTCAGCCCGCTCCAAGAAGGTCAGGGTGGACCTAGGCGAAGAGGCTTCATTCAAAACGTTTCCGTCGCCGGTGAAAGTTGGGGACGCTGCTTACTACTTGGTTCAAGGAAAGGATGGCTACAAACTCTTGTCTACTCTGTGTCCTCACCAAGGAGGAGAAGTGATGGACGAAGGCGACGAACATTTCGTCTGCGACGGCCACGGTTGGCAGTACAGCAAGGTTGACGGGTCCTGCGATGGGCGTGCCGATTTCCGCATGAAGGCTTTCTTGGTCACAGTGCAAAACAACCGTCTGGTCGCTCTGGTGCCCGACGAATAACTTGATTTACCGGACCTTCAAAAAAAGCCTCGCCTGAATTCAGGCGGGGCTTTTTTATTAGGACGATAGATACCCAGCTACAGCTATCCTAACATGTCGTAGCTGCGCAGTAGCTTTCCGGGCAAAGCGCCGGTGCATTCGTTATTAATGAAAGTAACCGCGCCATTTACGATGATGTACCGCATGCCGGTGGGTTTTTGTACCAAGCGTTTCTCTCCGCCGGGAAAGTCGGTCTCGAACTGCGGCTTGTCGTACAGCAGCCCTAGTTCTTCCATGTTGTAAATCATAACGTCGGCGTAGTCACCCACCCGCAATGTCCCGCGGCCCTTCATATCGGAGAACCATGCGGGAAGCGCGCTCATCTTCTGGTGAGCCTGCTCCAAGGTCATCAACTCTTTATCTCTGATCCAATGGGCCAGGAAGTACACGGGCCACACGCTATTGACTAGGAACTTGGTGTGGGCGCCACCGTCGGAAACGGAGATGTGCACAAAGGGGTTGGAGATGTGTTCACCCCGTTGCTCTTCCGTCTGCGTGTCAGCAGGGTGAGCGAACTCGGTCTCCAGTTCCTCGTCCAGAGCTATGTCCAAGAACACATCCAAGGGATGTTTGCCTTCGGCCTCGGCGATGTCGGCTATGGTCAGTCCCTCGTACTGCAGGTTACGCTCCAAGGCAACCTCCACCACTTGGACTTGAGTCCAATCCGTCCGCGGGTGAGGGCGATCCAGCACATCTTGTTTCATGCCGCCCCTGATGCCCTCTTCCGACAATTTGGCGATTCGTTCTTCCTTGGTGCCGACCAACGGTTGCACCCAGTTGGGCATATAGTCGAATAAGTTGTACTCGGAGAGCTTGAATTCGGCGACGGTGGGCACGGAGCCCTGCTGCGCCAGGATGGGCAGGCCTTCCGCCCGCATCTCCTTCAGCCACTCGTAGCCTTCATTGTCGCCCAAGACTACATGAAGTGGTCGGCCACTCATTCTGACCATCTCAGCCAGCATGTCCCGCTGCTCCGGCCGATCATCGGAGATGCCGATGGTCCAGCCAATTTGGCCGACGCCGAACTGGCCCATCACCTGGGCTAATGCCAAGAATTCCTCTTTTGAGGCCACATGACTGGGCAACCAACCGCCGTCTTCCGGTCGGTCTTCCAGGTTCTTGTCGGCTGATATTCCGAAAGCGCCCGCTTTCATGGAATCGTAAAGGATTTGCTTCATCTGGTTTAGCTCGGCTTCGGTGACGGAGGTGCGCTCCCGTGCTGGCATCATGCCAAGCACGTACCCACGCAGCGGCGAGAAGGGCACTAAGGCACCCACGTTTACGCCCAAGCCCTGGCGGTCCAGGCTGTCCATATATTCGGGGAATGTCTCCCAGTCCCAGCGCATACCTATGCGCATGGATTCCAGTGGAATCGCCTCGATTCGGTTCATCATACGCATGTTCAAGTCCCGGTCTTCCGGCCTGGTAGGAGCAAAACCGAAACCGCACTGACCCACCGTGAGAGAGGTAACTCCGAACCATCCAGAAAGGGAGGCGTAGGGATCCCAGTTGAGTTGGGCATCGTAGTGGGTGTGGAGATCAATCGCTCCAGGCGCCACGATGCAACCGCTTGCGTCTATCTCTTTGGCCCCCGATGCGGGTATTCGACCACTGACCATAGCCACCCGGCCGTTTTTGATTCCGACATCGGCGCGAATTCTAGGAAGCCCTGTGCCGTCTACTACCGTTCCACCACGTATCACCAAATCAAATTCGGGCATACGATATCCTCCAATAACACTATTTATCAACAAATCGATGGCTATTCCCCAGATATGGTGGGAGTGTATTCCAGCCGTAGATTGCCGTCAACTATATTTACCGCATTTTTTCCTATTTTCGTACAGCATGTTTGTGATTATTAGATGGCGCTACGAATATCGTCATGATTGCTCATTGATATTCCTAATTCAATTTAACAAATTCTGGGAGCGCTGTGACAAAATATCGTGGCACAAAGCAAATCCAGACGCTGATTTCCCGGCACGATAATTAGGCATGGTTAAATACGCAGGACGAATGTAAGATTGCCGCAAGCTTGATTCAAGTTTAATTTGTGAACAGACCGATCAGCCGGTAGCGCAATCACGGTGTCGAGAGGCGGCAACTAATAATGCCCAAACGGATGCTCATAAACGCCTTCTCCATGAACTGCGTCTCCCACATCCAGCAAGGGTTGTGGGTCAGGGACGATACTCGCCAGACGGAGTACACCCAACTGGACCCCTGGGTGGAATTGGCCCAAATACTGGAGAAGGGTTGTTTCGACGCCTTATTCCTAGCAGATGTAGTGGGAGTCTACGACGACTATAAAGGAGGCCCGGAGACTTCCATCATTCATGGCATGCAAGTCCCGGTTAATGACCCGGCCATGCTGATTCCAGCGATGGCCCATGCCACCAAGAACCTTGGCTTCGCATTCACCAGTTCGGTTCTTCAGTCCCACCCGTTTTCCTTCGCCCGCCAGATGTCCACACTGGACCATCTGACAAACGGACGGGTTGCCTGGAACATCGTGACTTCTTATCTGCCCAATGCCGGAGCGAACTTCGGTCTGGGCGGATTGCCCTCACATAACGACCGCTACGACCTAGCTGATGAGTACATCGATGTGACCTATAAACTGTGGGAAGGGAGCTGGGAAGACGATGCCGTTCTACGGGACAGAGAGCGGGGCATCTACGCTGATCCGGCCAAGATTCACAAGATTAATCATGTCGGTAACCATTATGAAGTAGCCGGACCCCATCTATCCGAGCCCTCTCCGCAACGGACACCGTTGCTATTTCAGGCTGGTTCTTCCACGAGAGGGCGCCAATTCGCCGCCAAACATGCCGAGTGCGTCTTCATCGTCGAATCCCGAGAGACTTTGAAGGGACGGGCAAACGTCATCACCGACATTCGCAATCAAGCCACTCGCTTGGGCCGCAATCCCGAAGACATATTGTTCATTCAGGGGGTGTCGCCGGTGGTAGGCGGAACCGAGGCTGAGGCCAAGGCAAAAGAGGCGGAATACCTAGAACAGTTCAGCACCGAGGGTTCCCTGGCCCATTTGAGCGGAAGCGTTGGAGTGGATTTGGGCGCAATCAATCTGGATGAGCCGCTGCAAAAGATTGATAGTCAGAGCATGCGGGGCTTTGTGAAGAGCCTGATTGAGTCTACACCGGACAAGACACAAACTTTCCGTGATTTGATACGGACCCGGATTTCCGGTCAGTTTCTCACGGGGGCGCCGGAGCAAATCGCCGACGCATTGCAGCGGTGGCATGGTCTCGGGGTGGATGGGTTCAACATCGTCTATTCGATTACTCCAGGCACTTTCGTGGACTTCATCGACTCGGTTGTCCCCATACTCCAGTCGAGGGGGCTCATGCAAAAAGAATATACTCCCGGGCCGCTACGGCAAAAAATCTTCGGAAACGCCAAGCTGCCAGCACGCCACCCAGCCGCAGCCTACCGGCGAGGGTGAGATTTCCGCCACTTGACTGGGTCGCCTAATCATGGCGATTACCCAACCCATGTGGCGCCTAATGGTCATTCCGGTGAAGGCCGGCCAGGAAACGTTTGGAGCCAGCATGTCCCCGGATACGGGCTCTCGCCAGCGAATCGGGTTGAAACTCTGTGGCCTGGCGTGTCTGGGCCATCGCCTATCGTTGACACACCAACCCCTGTGCTGATAAGCTTCTCTAGTTAAAAATTTATTACGAAACCCGCAATGAAAGGGAGTAGTAGGAACGGCCCGTCCCAGAGAATCGGCGGTTGGTGCAAGCCGACGACGGCAACATTCCGAACTCGCCCCGGAGCGGCCAGCCTGAACCCTGCGACCAGTTCGCAGCGATAAGGTGGGGCGGTTGGACACCGTTATTAGTCTCCGAGCTGTTCCGACATTGCTGTGGATTAGCGCTGCCGCTATTCCCTGGAAGCTAACGGCTGATTGCCGATAGCTGAAATGCCGGGAAAGAAGGGTGGTACCGCGGGAATTTTGCCCGTCCCTTCAGGGGGCGGGTTTTTTGTTGGCCAAAATTAGGGAGCAATGATGGCGCAAACGGGGCCGTTAACCGGCGCAGAAATAGTGTGTGAGAGCCTCCTCAAAGAGGGGGTTGATGTGCTATTCGGTCTTCCGGGGGGAGCGGTTTTGCCCTTGTACGGGGCATTGGCCAAGTACCCCCAACTCCGCCATGTCTTGGTGCGCCACGAGCAGGGTGCGGCCATGGCCGCCGACGGCTATGCCAGAGCCACCGGGAAGGTAGGGGTTTGCACAGCAACATCCGGGCCCGGAGCTACAAACCTGATTACTGGTATCGCAGGCGCCATGATGGACTCCGTGCCCATGATCGCCATCACCGGGCAGGTTCCACGGCCCGCCATTGGCAGGGACGCTTTCCAAGAAACCGACGTCACGGGCATTACGCTACCCATAACCAAGCACAGTTACCTGGTCATGGACGTGGCCGACATTGCCCCAGCCATAAAGGAAGCGTTTCACATCGCCCGCACCGGCAGGCCGGGACCGGTATTGGTGGATATTCCCAGAGACGTGCTTGCGGGAGACAAGACCGAGTTCATCTGGCCAGAGCAGGTGGATCTGCCCGGCTATAACCCCCCGACCTTCGCTGATGAGAACCTGGTTTCCCAGGCGGCGGAGTTGATAAACCAGGCGGAAAGGCCCGTCATAATTACCGGACACGGAGTCCTGATATCCCAAGCTTCACAGGAATTGCTGGAATTTGCCGAAAAGACCCAGATACCGGTGGTCTCCACCCTTTTGGGAATAAGCTCGTTCCCCACCGGGCATATCTTGGACTTGGGCATGGCCGGCATGCACGGGATGGCTCATGCCAGCTTGGCCATAGATCAATCTGATTTACTCATATCATTGGGCATGCGATTTGATGACCGGGTCACGGGCAGCCTGAAGGGTTTTGCGCCCAATGCCAAAATCGTGCACGTTGACGTCGACCCATCGGAACTCGGAAAGAACATCAAAGCCGACGCGGCTGTGGTGGGTGACATTAAATGCGTCCTGCAGCAGCTAATCCCCCAAGTAGCGGCCAACGTCCACATAGATTGGCTGCGCCACATAGATAAACTGAAGGGCGAACACCCGCCAACCAGGATTCGAGAAACTAAAGAGTTGCTACCCCAACACGTGCTGAGGGAGCTCGCTCAAGTCACCAAGGGTGAATCCATCATCGTCACCGGAGTGGGCCAACACCAGATGTGGGCCGCCCAGTTCTGTGGATTTCAGGAACCCAACACATTGATTACCTCCGGGGGCCACGGTTCCATGGGGTTCGAGGTTCCTGCGGCAATCGGCGCAAAGATGGGACGACCGGAGAAAACGGTATGGTCCATCGCTGGCGACGGCGGGTTTCAAATGACCATGTGCGACCTGGCCACCGCCGTGGAAAATAACATAGACGTCAAATTCGCCATCCTAAACAACGGCACATTGGGGATGGTTTACCAGCTACAGGACCTGTTTTTCGACAAGGATTATTTCGCCACTGTGTACTCGGGGAACCCCGACTTCGTGAAGTTGGCCGAAGCCTACGGCATTACCGGCATCAGGGTGACGGAACAGAGCCAGGTGGCAGACGCCATCCAGCAAGCCCTGGAAGTACCGGGCCCGGTGATTATCGACTTCGTAGTTAAGGCAGTCGATAACGTATACCCGATGATACCGTCGGGACAGTCAGTCAATCAGATGATGGAGGAGCCTTGGCCGTAAGTTAACTTGAATAACCGGAAGTATTCGATAAATCTCTAAACCCGGAGTTAAAGACAGACTGATGAGCCAAAATGGAGACCAACATACATTGGTGGCGCTGGTTCAGGACCGGCCCGGGGTTCTGACGAGGGTGGCCAGCATGTTCCGTCGGCGGGGTTACAACATCGCTAGCTTGGCCGTGGGCAAGAGTGAGCAATTGGGCCTTTCCCGCATGACCGTGGTCGTGAACGGGGATGATGACACCGTTGCCCAGGTCACCAAGCAGTTGGACAAGTTGATCGAAGTAATCCACGTGTCCAACATATCCAATGAAGAGATAGTCGTTCGGGAATTGGCTCTCATCAAAGTGAGCAGCACCGCCACAAACCGAGGCGAGATTATCCAGATCGTAAATCTGTTCCGGGCCAACATTGTTGATGTGGGAACCCAGTCGATGGTTATCGAGATAACCGGCGAAGAAGACAAGATTCAAGCGCTGTACAGCCTTCTGGAGCCCTTTGGCATATTGGAAATGTTGCGCACCGGACGGGTAGCCATGGTCCGGGGCCAGTCTGACGGACGGGTGAGTGACAGCATCGGCTTTGACGTGTACGGCTCACGCTCAAGCACTGGGAACGGAAACGGTCATGGCGAAGTAAGGGTAGTTTAATCTTGAATCGCAATCCGGATTGATTCTGGAGAGTGGCGATTTTCAGGAAACTGCCGCAAAATCTTAATTGATAAAGGTTAGATTTCAATGGTAAATATATACTACGACAAAGATGCGGACCTGGGGCTATTGGCCGAAAAGACAATCGGCATAGTCGGCTACGGAAGCCAAGGCCATGCCCACGCCCTCAACCTCCATGACAACGGCCAAAAGGTTGTGGTGGGTCTTTATCCCGAGAGCAAGAGCAGAGCGGTGGCTGAAGCTGCCGGACTGGAAGTGGCCGATGTGCCCGAGGTTGCTCGCCGGGCCGACATTCTGATGGTGCTAATCCCCGACCATGTGCAAGGCCGCATTTACCGGGAGGAAATCGCACCCAACCTGAGGCCCGGCAGCGCTCTCATGGTCGCCCACGGGTTTAGCATCCATTACCGGGAAATCGTCCCGGCTGACACCGTAGACGTGATGATGTGCGCCCCCAAAGCGCCGGGACACCGTATGCGGGAATTGTTCGTCGAGGGAGTTGGCGTACCCAGCTTGTTGGCCGTGCACCAAGACGCCACCGGCAACGCCAAACAACTTGGCTTGGCCTATGCCAAAGGTGTGGGATGCACCGGCGCCGGAGTCTTGGAAACCACGATAAAGGACGAAACCGAGAGCGACCTATTCGGTGAGCAGACCATCCTGTGCGGCGGCGTTACCGCATTGGTTCAGGCTGCGTTCGATACCTTGGTCGAGGGTGGTTACCCCGAGGAAATAGCATTCTTTGAGTGCCTCCACGAACTGAAGATGATTGTCGACCTGATGTATCAGGGGGGCTTCAACTACATGCGCTACTCGGTCAGCGACACCGCCGAATACGGCGATCTGACCCGTGGACCGCGGGTAATCGATGAACATGTCCGGGAGAACATGCGGGCAATCTTGAAAGAAATCCAGGACGGCACCTTCGCCAAAGAATGGATCGCTGAGAACGACGAAGGCCGCCCGAGATTCAACCCGTTACGAGCCCAAGCCCGCTCCAGCAACCTTGAAGACGTAGGCAAGCGTCTCAGAAGTCTGATGCCTTGGATGGACCCCAAAGAGGTCTAGGCAGCATCTACTGAATTTCGCGACACGGACGAAACAGAGAAGCAATCTGGGAGAAATATCATGATGTTGGAGACGTTGAGTGTAGTCCACCATCGCACGCTGGTCCTGGCCGGGCTGGATGCGGTGGACTACGTGACCCTGGCAATCCTTTCCTAAGATTAGACCCAAACTTAATGCGCTATTAGGGTTTTTGGTTGAACCCGCCAATTTATTGAAAATAGGGAAGGGTAAACAAATGGCTGAAAAGAAAGTGCTGTTCTTAGACACCACGTTACGGGACGGGGAGCAGTCCGCTGGCATCGGCATGACCGGCGATGAGAAAATGGAAATCGCCAAGCAGTTGCAGCGGATGAGGGTCGACATCATAGAAGCCGGCTTCGCTGCCAGTTCTCCTGGAGATTTTCTTGCTGTCAGCAATATCGCCAAAGAGGTAAAAGGGCCAATCATCGCATCTCTGGCCAGGGCTGTGGCGGACGACGTGGACCAGGCTTGGGGCGCGGTCCAACATTCGGAGAGACCTCGCATCCATGTGTTTCTATCCTCGTCGGAGATCCATCAGATGCACCAACTGCGCAAGAACCGGGAAGAAGTCATGGAGATGGCGGTGCGCAGCGTAGAGCGGGCCAAAGGCTACTGTTCCGATATCGAATTCTCACCCATGGACGCCACCCGCACCAACAAGGAATACCTGTTTCAAATGCTGGAAGAGGTAATCCGCGCCGGGGCGACGACCATAAACATCGCCGATACTGTGGGTTATGCCATTCCGTCTTCCGGAGACTTCGTCAAATTGTTGGACGAGGTTCAAGAGAAAGTCGCTGGCATCGACAAAGTAACCTTGAGCGTTCATTGTCACAACGACTTGGGCTTGGCAGTGGCCAACAGTTTGGCCGCAGTGGTAGCCGGAGCCGGGCAGGTTGAAGGTTGCATCAATGGCATCGGTGAACGCGCCGGTAACGCCTCCTTGGAAGAAATCATCATGGCCCTAGACACCCGCAACGATTTCTTCGGCGTCGAGATGTCCATCGACACTACCCAGATTTACCCCGCCAGCCGCATGGTCAGCCGGGTGACCGGTATGGCGGTCCAAGCCAACAAGGCTATCGTCGGCGAGAATGCTTTCCGCCACGCGTCGGGCATCCACCAAGACGGTGTGCTGAAGAACCGGTCCACCTACGAAGTGATGCAACCCGAGCGGGTTGGAGTGCCGGGCAACGCCATGGTTTTAGGCAAACTCAGCGGTCGGGCAGGACTTCAGTCCAGGCTAGAAGCCTTGGGCTATCACCTGAACAGAGAAGAGATTAGCAACGTATTCGAGTCGTTCAAATTATTGGCTGACAAGAAACGCGAGGTCACCGACCAAGACCTGGAAATCCTGATGGACGAGGAGAAACGAGAGGCCGGCGAGACTATCTCTTACACTCTGGACCATGTGCAATTCAGCGGAGGCACCCACGACATCGCTACCGCCACCGTGCGCCTAATCGGTCCGGACCAGCAGGCGACATCCGACGCTTCCACGGGCAATGGTCCGGTGGACGCAATCTGCAACGCTATAGACCGCGTGATTGGTTGCTCCGCCAAACTTGTGGACTTCAACGTGCAGTCGGTCACAGAGGGCATCGATTCCCAAGCCACGGTAACCATGAGAATCGAGAGCAACGGTCAGACCTATACAGGCCGGGGCGCATCCACCGACACCATGGAGGCCAGCGCCAAGGCATACCTGAGCGCAGTCAACCGAATGCTGGCCTCGGACGAGTCAGCTTCGTTGCCAGCAGTTGGCAGCACTCCAGACTAAGCAACCACAACAGCAGGCTGCTATCTTGCTGAACAAATGGGCGTCCCGACTGAGTCGGGACGCCCATAATTTTTGCGTTTCTCGTTCGAGAGTCTGAACAGAAGATATTGGTTTGGGGATTGAGCGGACCAAATCCCCCTCAATCCCCCTTTATAAAGGGGGAGGTATTGCTATTAACGTTGAACGCAGGAATCAAATAGCCCCACTTTCTAAAAGGGGGGTTGGGGGGATTTCGTGGCCCAAACTACAGCATTTTCATTTGGAAACCGGCATCCACGGTGCGGCCTTGGCCGTTCAGGTGGACCGCCGGATAACCCAGATGCCGCAGGTGGGCGGCCAACTCGGGAAAGCCGTTTACGGTGTAGACCTGTTTGGGCGCCACCACTTTCACATACTCCACCAGTTCGTCAAAGTCGGCGTGGTCGCTGTAGGGCAAGCTGGAGTCCGCCCGCCTCACCCAAGGATGGTCGTCGCCCGCTGCCCAACCGGTTAACTCCATAAACCGCAGGCCTCGTTGGCCGTCCAAGCCTACTTGGCTCTTTCTGCCCGGCGGGCAAATCAGGACTTGTCCATCAACCCAGCTGCCGTCAAAGCAACCGTAGCTTTTTGGGAACTCGACTCCTCCGGCTTCGTAGATGCGGGCTATTCGGTAAACACTTTCCTCAACGGCCACTTCAAAGCCCTCGCCCAAGAGCAAATGGAGCAACTCTTGGGACTTGCCCAACCGCCATAGTTGGACCACTGGTTTGCTTCCCTTGGCAATCCAAGAGCGAAGAATTTGGAAAGCATTAGCCAAGACCTGTTCTTGAGGAGGAAAGGTGTATTGAGGCTTGCCGTAGGTGGCCTCAATGACCAGAATGTCGCAAGGGACCGGCTCTATGGGTTCATTGGTGGGACTGGAGCGGACTTTGATATCCCCTGTGTAGAGCAGCTTAACCCCAGTGGCCTTGGACTCTACCAGTGCTTGGGCCGAGCCTAGACAATGACCCGCAGGGTAGAGGGTAATGGCATAGTCCTTGGTCTCCAGTGGCTCGTGGTATTCCAGGTAAAGAGGATCGGATTTCTCCAGGTATTCGGACAGGAGCAATCCTGTATTGCGAGTCAGGACGGGGCGGGTGTGGCGTGCGGTATGGTCGGAATGAGCGTGGGTAATCAGGCCGAAGTCTCGGCGGCGTAGGGAGTCCATCCACAAATCTAGTTCAGGGAGGTAAACTCCCCGTTTGAATCCTACTTCCACACTACACCAGCTTCACAGGTCTGATTGGGACGCTCAGGAGTATACCACGGCGATACGCCCATCATCCGCCGGATGATCAAAATTGGCGGACACCAACTGCGGATTACTCTATTGTTCAACGCCGAGTTCAAAGCAGAAATATGGCATCGTAAGATAGGTTGGCCTGGAGTATAATCTGTCGGGTGCACACTTGAGTGCCGGTTGCCAATGTGCTGGTTGAAAGTGCCAGTTAAGCAAGAAATTGTAGACACAGGAGGGACCATGGCCGCTGAAGTTGGCGATGTTGCGCCGGATTTTAATCTTCCATCAACAGACCAAGGCGATGTTTCGTTAAGTAGTTTCCGGGGTGAAAAGAGCGTTGTTTTATCATTCCATGTATTTGACTTCACCGCTGGTTGAAGCACAGCCGCAATGACGTTCCGGCAGGCCAATGACCGGTTCGTAGAAAAGAATGCTCAGGTTCTGGGCATAAGTTGCGACTCAGTTCATTCTCACAGGGCGTGGTCCGCATCCTTGGGCGGCCTCAACTACCCTGAGTTGTCCGACTTCCACCCAAAGGGCAAGGTCACAACCGAGTACGGCCTTTGGAATGAAGAACGTGGCGCTGGCAGCAGGGCGGTGATTATCGTGGATAAAGAGGGCATCATCCGTCACCGGCAGGACTACAAACCGGGCATGCTACCCAACGCCGAAGAAATCTTGGAAATCGTGGACTCAATCTCGTAGTTAGCCAGCCAGGGGTACTCTAAACAAGTGTGCTCTAACCAAAGCACAACTACCCCAAATATTTTGCGGCCACCTTATTTAAAAAGGTGGCCGCTGTCTTGTCCGGCCAATCCAGTTTTGAAGATTATTGATTGTCGGGTGAATTGGTTGCAGCGTTGATTGGGGCGCTGATAAATCTGGGCCTCTATTCCGCCCAAGTCGGCCTCTATTTTTGGGAAGGAGGCAGGAGGTCGCGTCAAGGCGAAGAGCCATTATTTGCACCGTACCAATACTATGCCGGCAACGTTGGCGATGTCATTGGCCTAACAGTGCTCAGCGTCGGTGTGGCCAATACTTTCTTTGAAGACCTGCGATTCACGTCGTGGATTACCCTGGCGCCAGCATTGGGTTTGGCGGTCTGTTGGGGATATTTCGTTTACTGCAAGTCAGCTGGAGTAAATGACTGGAGCTTCACCGGCGGCAAACTGACCATCGCCGGACGATTCCATCTGGCGTACATATTCTTCGGGGTTTCGGTGGCGGGAAGTGGCATCGGCTTCTTGGCTAACGGAAATTTTGGCCCTTACCTTCTTGCCGCCCTTGGAGGCGGGATACTCTATCTTCTGGCATTTACTTGGGATTTGCGCGCAGGCCACCACCGGAACAATAGGCGAAATTCGGGCGCTTAAGAGACGGAATAAAGACTAAACAGGCAAAATAAAACGGCCGTTTGGACGGCCGTTTTTGTAATAACGAAAGCTGCGTTTTTTTGGCAGGAAGATCTATCTAACCGACCTTCTCGATGGAATAGCGCAAGGTGCCTTTGGGAACATTGATGGTGACCTTGTCGCCGACTACGTGATTGAGGAGGGCTTGACCGACGGGGGAGGTGGTGGAGATCTTGTTCAAGGTGGCGTCTGCTTCTCTTACATCAACCAGCAGGTAAACCAACTTCTTACCGGATTCTGCGTCTTTGAGTGTAACCTTGGTGCCCACCGCCGTGCGCTTGCTGATTTTCTTGCCCTTGCCCAGAATCTCTGCGTTGGAAAGGCTGGCTTCCAGTTCCCGGATTCTGGATTCGATTATGCCTTGGCGCTCTTTGGCTGCGTCCAGCGGTGCATTTTCCCTGAAGTCCTTGTCTTCCATGGCCAGTTTGATGTCCGCCACCACACTGACCCTCTCACCCTTTCAGCCTTCTACCTGGGAGACTAGCCTGTCGTAACCTTCTTGGCTCAACCGTGTGCTGGCCGTGGCTTCGACCCGCTTTCCGCCGCCGGCAGCCCGGCGTCCTCGCGGCAACCGCAGATGGGCTGCTAGCCCGTTTTGAATCCAGCCCTCATCTTTCCAGTAGCCCAAGAAAGATTTTACCGGAGTAAGCCTCGAAACGGACTCCACTCCGCCTAGGCCGATATGCTGAGCGTATTCCGCGACCTGCGCAGGGGTGACCTCTAATACGTTTCGTTCCCGCCCGCACCAGGCGACAAACCGGCCAACTTCCGAATGATCTAGAACCGCGCCTTTGCCATTTTTCTTAGCTGTCATGAACTTGGTTAAAGCTTCCGAAAGAGAGGGGCCGGCTTGAATGGTCAAATCCATTACCTCCAGAGGCTTGAACGCGAGCACACGGGTAACCATTACGCGTTTCCGCTCCAATTTCCTTGTGTTGTAACGATTCTCCCCACCTATGCGTCACACCCCACCGGATGTTGCAATTCAGGAATTGACATCCGCCCAGCCTTGGGGATAACCTCGTCTATCATAGCAGTTTCCAGATAGGATAGCAATCTGAAGAGGGCGTTTTTGCCCAAATCAACACCACCTGAAATGGGCGTTTAGCCCACTGAAATCACGCAGATTTTTCGCTATGTGGATGGGTGTAATACTACCGTCCGGCGCCAAGGCCAGAAAGCACTCCCGGCACCCGTACCATTGGACCAACCCCGCACAATAGGCTCTGGAAACCGTATGAATCGGAGATCGAGTTTCCAAGACCGCTTACAGTTTTAGTTCGGTCCAGCAAATAATACCGGAAAAGCCTCAAGGAGCATATACGATGAAAGCAGTGCAAATCGACAGCCATGGCGGACCGGAGGCTCTCAATTACCGGGACGTTCCAGACCCCACGCCGGGAAGCGGCGAAGCCGTCGTGGACATCCAAGCAGTAGGGGTCAACTTTACCGACACCTATAGCCGGGCCGGAGTCAATCCGGTCGCTGCTCTTCCTTGGACCTGTGGCGTTGAGGCTGCCGGAGTGGTTCGCTCTGTAGGTACCGGAGTGACAGAGGTGAGCCCTGGCGACGAGGTTGCCTTTTGTACTGTGCCTGGTACATACGCCGAACAGGTTTTGGCGCCTGCCTGGAGACTCATCAAAAGGCCATCGGGCCTCGACGCTAAATCCGGGGCGGCAGCAATCCTTCAAGGTATGACCGCCCATTATCTTTGCCACTCCACCTATGCGGTGCAAAAAGGCGACAAAGTTTTGGTGCATGCTGGCGCGGGCGGAACGGGCCTGCTGCTCACGCAGATGGTCAAAAAGCTTGGTGGTTATGTTTTTTCCACCGTTTCGACGGAAGAGAAGGCCGAGCTTTCCCGGGGAGCGGGGGCCGACCAAGTAATCATCTACACCCAGCAAGACTTCGCCGAGGAAATCAAAAAAGCGACGAACGGCGAAGGAGTTCAGGTCGTCTACGACTCAGTGGGGAAGACGACCTTCGAACAGAGCCTCAACAGCCTGGGGCGACGTGGCCACTTGGTGCTTTACGGTGCTGCCAGCGGCCCTCCCGCTGACATTAACCCCGGCATCTTGGGCCGTGGCTCACTGTCCTTGACCCGCCCCGGCTTGGGTGATTACACAACCACCCGGGATGAACTGGAAAAGCGCTCAGGGGACGTTCTGGGTTGGGTTAAGTCCGGCGAACTCAAGCTCAGGGTGGAGCATGTGTTCCAATTGTCCGATGCGGCGGAAGCCCACCGCCAGTTGGAAGGACGGGCCACCACCGGAAAGCTTCTCCTCATCCCCTAGCGAGAGAATTGAATAAATGTTGACCTTTTCAGTCAACATTCTATATAATTGGTCTGACTCCAGTAGGCTAGGTGTAATTACAGGAGGCGGGAATGACCGAAGCAACCCTGACCAAAGAGGCCGTTACTGAGGCTTTGAGAACTGTTTACGATCCGGAAATTCCGGTGAATGTCGTTGATTTGGGTCTGGTATACGATGTTCAAGTCAACGACGAAGGCGGGATTTACGTTCAGATGACCCTAACCTTCCCCGGTTGCGGCATGGGTCCATTCATCGCTCAGCAGGCAGAATGGGCAGTTCAGGATTTGGATGGCGCCGGTGAAGTTGAGATCGAAATGGTTTTCGATCCTCCATGGACTCCAGAACTGATTAGCGAGGGAGCCAGAGCGGAATTGGGCATTTAGCGAGTCTATTTTATGGTGACTCCCCCTCACAACGCAGGGCCGGAAGGCGCTGGCGAACCAGATTCTGGTCAACCGAATGCCGGTCAGCCAAACCCTGGTCCGGCAAAATCTGGTCAACGAAACACCGGCGCTGAAAACGCGCGGTTGGAGCAGATTAAACGCTCCTGGCAACAGAAGCGCCAAATCACCGACCGTTTGGCCGATGTGCAGACCAAAATTGGAATCTACAGCGGCAAAGGCGGTGTGGGGAAAACCACCGTCTCGGTCAACCTGGCCGTCACTCTAGCGAAAGAGGGCAATAAAGTGGGGCTGCTTGATGTGGACATCGACTGCCCCAACGTTACCAAGGTGCTGGGCATCTCCGACAAGCCTGATTATGAGGACGGTCAGATTATCCCGGCCGAAAAATGGGGAGTAAAGGTCGTCTCCATGGCCTTCTTTCAAGAGAAAGAGGAGGAGGCGATTATCTGGCGCGGACCCATGATTCACAACGCCATCAACCAGTTTCTACAAATAACCCAGTGGGGAGAGTTGGACTACCTGTTGGTGGACCTTCCCCCCGGCACTTCCGACTCGCCATTGACCGTCATGCAGACCTTGCCCATGGACGGTTTCGTGGTGGTAAGCACCCCTCAAGAACTGGCGAATATTGATGCCAAACGCTGCATCAACATGATTCGCAAGCTCAACCTGAATGTGCTGGGCGTGGTGGAAAACTATGCTGGCGAAATATTCGGAGAGGGCGCCGGCAAAGATCTGGCCAAAGAGGTTGATGCCCCATTCTTGGGCACCATGGCCTTGAGAGGAAGTTACCGGGACTCGTCAAAACCCACCGCATTGGCAGACGCCGAGGTTGGCGAAGAGTATG
>Ga0066376_10000263_pt1 | contig 47767 bp, 39 predicted proteins | sample Knorr_S15_td_Bot_FD_77009 | JGI IMG/M metagenome (GOLD analysis project Ga0066376, IMG submission 77009) | Marine microbial communities from Southern Atlantic Ocean transect - Knorr_S15_td_Bottom_ad_5009_LV_A | ecosystem: Environmental > Aquatic > Marine > Oceanic | place: Southern Atlantic... | reverse complement strand
CGCGCCCCTCGACTCCCAGGTCTTCGAGAGCGCTTATCTGGACATGGTCGATGTAATTCCTGTTCCAGACCGGCTCGAAAATCGTATTCGCAAAACGAAACACCAGGATGTTCTGAACAGTGTCCTTGCCGAGGTAGTGATCGATTCTAAAAACCTGGTCTTCGCTGAGTAACGAGTGCACCAGACTGTTCAGCTCGCGGGCCGATTTATAGTCCGTACCGAACGGTTTTTCGATAACGACCCTGCGCGTTCCCGATGATTCGTCGAGCGAACCAGATTCGGCCAGCGCGGTCAAGGTGTCCCGGTAAAGGGAAGGTTTGAGGGCGAGATGGTAGACCCGGTTGTCGGCCTGTCCTTCAGAACATCTGGCCGATATCTGCGCATCCATGATTTTCATCGCCGTGGCGTCAGTCGAAGAGCCGCGGAAATACGAGACACGAGCCGCAAATGCCTCCCAGCTTGAGTTTTTGACTTCACCGACACCTTTGCGAAGGTAGTTACGGAATCGATCGTCGGAGTAGTCGCTCCTGGCAACCCCTATAAACGAGCAGAGATCTGGGAGGGCCCCGGAATCCAGCAAATTAAAAAATGCCGGTCCGAGTTTGCGTTGCGTTAAATCGCCGGATGCGCCGAGAATTACGACAGTAACCCTACTGTTTCGGTCTGCCAAACGTTGCTCCTGCACTGTAACTCGGGACCCGACCGGTGCTGCGCCGATTTCAGATCGCCAGGTTACGACTAAAGAGTAGCAATGGCGGAGATATGTTTGCGCAGGCCGCGTACGCCGTTTAGGCACTTGCTTCGGGTTACGAGTAACGTTTACCGTAGGCGGATCCGTGGTGGTTGAAGCAATCGGGCTTCCTGGCAGCGGCGACCGCGCAATTCTCACCCGGGGTTCTAGAAAGGTTCACATGTCCATGGCAGATCATCGCGACTGGCGGCAGGTCCGACGGATCGCCGTCGCTGTGAGCCTGTTATCGGTGTTTCTGACCGCGGCCGCATGCGGAGCGGAAGGAGATGGGGAACGCACCGCCGCTTTCCAGCAGGTGACCGCTTCTGACTCTGTGTTGACGATCGACCATTTCCTGATCGTTGGATTTAAAAAAAACAAGCAGTACAGCGTTGATGAACTGCCGGGCGGGGTCGACGCATGGACCGGCTTCTGGGGTCTCGACCCTTACAGCCGCAGGGACTACGAGATTCGCTTCTACAGTTCGCATGAAGATGCCCTCAAGTACGGTCCCTCTCTGGCCGAAGAAGTCGCCGGCGAAAACGCAGAGGCGTTCCGGAAGAACCCCACATGGAAAGAAGGCGCAAAGGACCGCTGGCAAAACGCCTTCACCGGGGACATGTCGGCAAGTTCGTTGAGCGGACCGTCACCGAAATTCGGTGCCTACGCTATCTTCGGAAACGTGTTGATGTTGTGCGAAGGTGCTGATTCCACGCAGGGGCTGGAACGTTGCGAAGCCCTGGTCGGCGCACTGACCACCGGGGCGATGGAGTAGCCCCACCTATCACGGTGCCGATTGCACTGGACCTCCTAGCGAATCTTGATTGAACCGTTCGAGGTCCTCAGTTCAAGAGTCGCCGATCCCGCTCCGTACTTGCCGACGAGCCGGGTCTTTTCGGTTGTCGTTGCCAGTATTGGCCGCTCGCTCGCCGCAGTACCGTTGCTGGTGCGGGCGTCAACCTCGACATCTGGCTCACCGCTGAATACGATATCGATAGAGCCGTTTGAAGTTGTGAAACTGTTGTTGCTGCCCGCGGATAACGAACCCGAGAAATCGATCGGCCCATTTGTGGTGTGCGCCTTAAACTGACCCTCGACATCCGACATCGAGATCTTGCCGTTACTGGTTTCGAGGTCGAATTGGCCGTTGACCCCTGAAACCGTGATCCTGCCATTGCTTGTCGCCAGGTCGCCGTCCCCGGTAACACCCGTTACCCGCACCGTTCCGTTGCTGGTCCTTGCTTTGACAACGGTGTTGCGGGGAACGATCAGGTTTATCTCGGCCCTGGGTGAACGCCCCAACGAAAAACCCGATCCGATTTGTTTTGCGATGACGAACACGGTATTTCCATCGAGCCGCGTACTGTAGGAAACCCGGCTGAGAATCGTCAGTTTGGTTTCGATGTCAACGGTACCGTCGTCACCGACGACTATCTCGATGCTCCCATTAAAACCGGTCACGTCGACTGTCGGATTATCGCTCACAGAGTAAGTGTGATTCTGGATTTTTTCGGTAGCAGCATCGGCTGCATCTCCACCCTGAGTGATCGAAATGCAGCCAGACACCAACAGACCCGCGAGGGCGATGGCGATTATCAGTGCGGATCGTGCAGTTCTGACTGAGGATGTCGGCGACGTGAGGGGTGCGGTGCTCATGGAAACTCGTTATCCGGTGATTCAACATCTGGTGGCAGTAGCCAGAAACCTGGCCTTCTTATGACATTCAGTATTCGGTGTCACCAGTGAAGATGCGTCACCCTGGGGAGGTATTTTTCCACTGCGAAGTGTGCATTATCTGGTCCGGGTAACAGCCCACGCCCAGAACGTAACCGAATCGCCTGTTCGATCACCTTGCGATTGCTCAAGAGCCACGCAGCAGAACGTTCCCGCCACGCAAGCCCCCACAACGCCTCATTATCGGTTGAATCGTGTGTCACTCCGGCCTCATCGGCCTGGTACGCAGTGTCATGTATCACAAACTCGATGATGAGATCGAAGAAACCGCGCCGCTGGGTGGCCGAAAGACCGTAAGCGTCCAGCATTACTCCAACCTGGCGAGCGCGATCGGCCAGTGGCTGTAACGCCTCGCGCTCGGCCACGTCGTCACTGAACAGCCGCGCGTTGAGCCAGCAGGTTTGAGCAAGTTCGATCAGGGGATCCACAGGCCCTGCATACTCCCAGTCGATCAGCCCGACCGGAAGTCCGTTGCGGGTAATTATGTTCCACGGTGCTACGTCGCAATGGCTGATGATCCGGTCTGAGTCCCCGAGTTCTCGACCAAACCACGGCGGCCAGATTGCGTGGGGTGACGGTCGGAAAGAGGCCGCGGCACCGTGCAACTCTCGTAGCATCCGACCGACCGCCGCGGCACCTTCCATGCTCCACTGTTTCGGGTTGATCGTCTCACCCTCGATGAAGCTCAGAGTTTCGCGACCATCGGCTGTGAAGCCCGAGCCAATGACGCGCGGTGAATATGCAAACCCCACTGCCTCAAGATGGTTGAGCAGTGAATGAACAGTTGTTGTCCAGGGGCCGGTCTCTCGCATAACCACGTCCCCGCTGCGGTACACGACCGAGCGTTCATCCTCGCCCAGCCACGCCCTTCGCATGGGCTTGCTCAGCGCTATTTCTTCATCGTGGGAACTCATAGAGCATCGAAACTCTCAAACGTCCGATGTATTTGACCATTCGCCTCCAATAGGCCGGCCTGACCGGTCGTCGAGTCTCCAGAATACCCCTATCCGGCGGGGCCAAGTACCTCGTTCATCAACGCCCAGCAACGGTCGAGCGATTGCACACTGTCACGCCCCTGGCACAGCATAATCACGTTCGAATGGATGATGTAGTCGCCATATTTCACTGCCAGGCTCCCGCCACCACCGCCAATCGTAAAACCTGAGGTGCGACGGTCGCGGGTGCCCTCGTTCCAGGTGACATCATCTTCGGTCACTGCTGCGTCCGGGCCCGTAACTTCGTCGGCGAAAAAAGTACCGTCTGTTATTGCGTCGTTGTGCGAAGGGTAGAACCGAATTTCGTAATCGACGGGCTCTGTGCCGTCCGGTTTCCAGAATCCGTAAATGGCCGAAGTCGCGCCGGCCAGACCGGTAACGTCGTAGTCCTTCGACTTTTTCAGGCCGACGGAAAGGAAGTCGCTTTCAGTCAAGATACGGTCAGACGCCGTGACCTTCGGAAACAGATCGCCATTGCCTGAACTGCCAGCACCGGACCCTGAGCCACAGGCGATGGCGAAAACGAAAAGCAGGGCGGCGAGCGGGAGAAGTGAGGGGATAGTCCGTGTCATGCTCTCAGGATAGATGAGAGGGGATATTGGCGTGCGATGCCTCTGTTTTACCATGGGCTATGGGTTGATTTCGAGTGATGATCAGCGAAGGCACATGAGATCCCACCGCGTTGGTCGGGATGACGAAAATCAAAAAGAATGCGACTTCGGTTATCGGTTATTGGCAGGCGCGTAAAGACGCTGAGGAAATGAGGTCGCCCGCGGCGCTAGGCCCTGGGATGTCTGCCGGTGCGTGACCGGTCAGGTTTATTCGGTCAACCTGTTGTCCTGGCGGCACTTACTCCGACTTTGGCGGGGTAGTTTTCCGATTGACCTGGGAAGCACCGTGACAACTCGTCGTGATCTCCGGTGCGGAACGCAGGCTCTGTCGATGACATTGCCGGCTGGGAAAGGCGACCAGGTGTTTTCTCTGTCGCCTGGGTGTACGGTCTGACGTGATCCTGTGAGGGACTAACAGACCTGGGATTTCTCTTACTTTTTGCATACCCGTCGAGACGGGTACGTGGTAGTTCCGTGACATTGGCAGACCGACATGCGCGTGTCGTTGCAAGCGACACCCTGTTCGGTCGGGTCACGGAATGCGGCTGAGGCCTCGGCCGCGGGTGACCCTAGTCTGAGTATGCGACGGGTTGGGTGGATTGGTCTACCAGTTGATGGCACACAGCATCACTCACCTGCACGCCGAACGAGGTCACCGCACCCCATCCTGCGGCGCGTAACCGAGGACTTCTTTCGCGTGGGTGTTGTCGCGGTAACTACGCTTGTTATCGGAGACCGCCCAGAAGATGTCAAACTTCAGATCGGCCGGTGCTTCAATGCACTTGATTGTCAATTGCTGCAGGTCCCGGTGGCTCACCCAGATGGACTGTCCACGTCCTGCTCCCGGGACGTCGTCAGGCCCGCAGCTGCTGATCCGCAAATTGATAACCGACAACGGAGTCGTCAGCGCAAAATACCGGCCAAGATCCTCGCCGAACAACTTCGTAACACCGTAAATACTTACCGGTTTCGGTTCGGCGAACTCATCGATCATCTTCCACGAAGCGGGAAACTCCCCGGGTCTGGTCGCAACCAGCCGGCTGTAGGGCTCTTCGCGCTCATACCCGTTTACCGTGGCTCCCGAACTGGCGAGGATCACACGCGAAACTCTCGCCTGACGGGCCGCTTCCAGAACGTTGTAGACCCCGACAATGTTGTTCCGGAGCATCGTGTCCCAGCCACCGTCCATGCCATCAACGCTGCTCATGCCACCATCGGCAGCAAGGTTCAGCACGACATCGACACCCTCGAAGGCGGGCTGAAGGGAATCAAAATCGGCGATATTCGCTTTGAAGACGCGCTCATCGGGCAGGCCGTCAACGCCTCGGCGGGAAAGGGCGCTGACGTTATAGCGTTCTTCAAGCACCGGCTTGAGCGCCTGGCCGACTACGCCACTGAGACCGGTCACCAGCAGATTCAGTTTTTTTGCCACGGGCAACGCTCCAGTATTCCAGGCTGAAAAATGTCGATCAAATGTGTGACTGATGAAATCTGATAGCTCGCTAAATAAGGACTATCAGCCAGATAGCCACGCTGGCCGCGAGCGATACCAAAACCGCCGCCGACCCGAGGTCTTTGGCCCGCCGCGACAAAAGGTTCTGCTCTGGACCAATTCGGTGAACGATCGTTTCAATGGCTGAATTAATCAACTCAAGCACAAGCACAAATGCCACTGAACCGATCAAAACGGCCCGCTCAACACTCGATTCGGTCAAAAGGAAGACAGCAACCGCGCCGACTGCAAAAAGGATTAGTTCCTGCTGAAACGCCCGCTCGTTTTTCGCAGCGTACGCCAGGCCGCGAACAGAGTGCTTGAACGCTCGTAGCAGGGGACGAAGACCGACCAACCGCACGAATTGTGTCATGGGCCTGTGTACACATTCTTATCGCTTGAATTGCCAGCGAAAACGGCGAAATATCGTGTTCGTACCGGGTATGAGGGGATCGCATAGCGCATGGCCATGAGCAACCCGGCTACCCGACTGGCCCGATCCACGCCGTTACCCCTCCATCGACAAGTAACTCCGAACCGGTAACGTACGTTGCCTCGTCCGATGCCAGGAACAGTATCGACCCGGCAATGTCCGATGCGTCGGCAATCCGTCCCAGCGGCACCCGCTTTGCCATCTGCGCCTTCCATTCGTCATCGAACGCATCGATTGTGAACGGGGTGACCGCCCATCCGGGTAGAACCGAGTTCACACGGATATTGTCGGGACCGTACTGAACGGCCGCCGTGCGGGCGAAGTGAGTCATACCGGCGCGTGAAGTGGCATAAGCGCTTGCGTTCTGGCGCACCACTCTTGCCATCATCGAAGAAATAAGGATGATCGACCCACCTCCGCTCTCACGCATCGGCCCGACCGACGACTTTACGGCCAGGAACATGCCGAGATTTGTAACGTCCATCACGCTCTGCCATTCATCGATATCGGTTGTTTCGATCGGGTTTCCGCGGTCGTTGACCCCCGCGGCCATGATCGTTATGTCGAGACGGGCATGCTCGGAAACGGTCGATTCGACCGCCGACTCCCAGTCCAGCTCCGAAGTTACATCGAGGTGAACGTACCTCGATGTTAGACCCTCGTCCCGCATTTTCGCGACCGAACGCTCACCGGCCTCGTCGTCGATATCGGCAATCACAACTTTTCCGCCAGCACGGGCGATCTCAAGCGCGGCAAGTCCGGCAAATCCCAGCGACTTGCTCTCGTCGGCGTGGGCCCCACCGACCACGAGTGCAACTTTTCCAGCAAAGCGGTTGCTCATATCTTTTCCTCTTCGTACTGATTCCCCGACAAACCGTGTTGACTCAACAGGCCGAATCCTAAACCGGCGGATGGAGATTGTGGAACTCAGTCGCCCGCTCGAAAGCATCTCCCACCCTGACCAATATGGGTTCCGCGAGATGATGGCCCGCAAACTGCAGTGAAACTGGCATGCCGTTATCGTCAAGTCCACACGGCAGGGCGATGGCCGGAAGCCCGGAAAAGTCGTACGGGACCGTAAATCGGCTACTCCATGGATCGCGATCAGGAGGGATCGGACCGTACAGGAATTCAGGTGTCACCGGGTACGAAGCCCGTGAAGTCGACGGACACGCAAGCACGTCGATATTCCGCATCGTGTCCCTGAGACCGCCGTTCAGTGCCAGTCGCAAACCGTGGGCACGGGCGTATTCAGTGGCCGTATGACCGGAACCGTTTTCCAGCCATCCCCGCAGGAAAGGCCCGTACTCAGACGCCCTCGACGGAAAAGTAGCAGAGTGGGCGACCGCAGCCTCGCTCGAACAAATAACCGGCCATGCTGCCATTGCCTCGCGCAAAATCGCGGGCATCTTCACAGGAACGATCTCGGCGCCAAGGTCTTCCATTACGCGCACCCCGGCTTCGACGGCCGCCGCGAATGAAGGTTCCATATCGACCGTCGAATAGTCTTCGTCCCAGCCGATCTTCAGGCCTTTGACACCCGTTCCAACACCGGCCAGCATCGTTGGAACCTCATGGGGCAGGGCCGTCACGTCGTTTGGGTCTGAGCCCGAGATTGCCTGGAGGACGATGCCCGCATCGCCTACCGACCGTGTCAGCGGCCCGACGTGGTCGAGCGAATGCGCCAGGTCCATCACTCCGTATCGACTCACCCGGCCCCAGGTCGGCTTCAGGCCAACGGTCCCGCACACCGCCGCCGGGTGCCTGATTGAACCACCGGTGTCGCTGCCCAGCGCCGCAAAGGCCAGTCCCGCGGCCGTCGCCGATCCTGAACCACTGGAAGAAGCGCCAGCCCAGTACGACGCACGCCACGGGTTTTCAGGGATCTGCAGCTTCGGGTTGTATCCGCCCATCGCGCCTTCTGTCATGTTCAGCTTCCCGAGTAAAACCGAACCCGCATCGCGCAGCTTTGCGACCACCGTCGCGTCGTAATCGGGCACGTTGTCGGCAAACACCGCCGAGCCGCCCATCGTCCTGATACCGGCCGTGTTGCAGAGGTCTTTCACAGCAATCGGAATGCCATGAAGCGGGCCGCGGTAGTTGCCCTCGATTATCTCCTGCTCGGCCTGCCGGGCCTGACGAAGAGCCAGCTCGGGTGTGAGCGTGGCGTACGTCTTCAGGGTTCCGTCGAGGCGCTCGATTCGATCGAGCATCTCCTGCGCCAGATCGACCGGTGAAAGCTCCCGCGATTCGATCAACGGCGCAAGTTCCACGATCGTTTTGTAGTGCAGTTCTGCTGATGGAGGCATTTCGATCGCTTTTCCTTAATTCCTTCTCCGCTGGTGAGTTGGAGATATCGAAATACTCCGCATGCCCGGCGGTCGCCTAATCGCGCGCAAGATCGCGCCTGGGGCCGAGGCGGGCGGCGATTACTGGTCCACCACCGTGATTATGGCGTGTGATCGTGTTTAATTTCGGCCTCAGCTTGAACCCGGGGTCCGCCCAGTCCTCAACCTCGCAACGCTCTGCCCAATCGTTGTAATAGCGGATCATGGCCGTGGCGCGCTCGTGCTCGCCGTCGATCAGGTCGTTCAGTTCTGTCCGGTCGTCGCTGATGTTGTAAAGCTCCCAGACCGCCTTTGAATCCGGATCACCCTGGTCCGCGATCTCGCTCACCAGTTTCCAATCGCCCATGCGCACGGCCCGGTTGCCCTCATGTTCCCACGCAATCGGCCTGTCCCGCTCCCAGTCCTGGCCCTTCAGCACGCGTGAAAACGATTCACCCTCATGAGGCTTTATATCGTGCCCGTTGAAAGTCCTGGGATAATCTGCGCCAGCGATATCGAGCAACGTCGCGTTGATGTCGATCAGGTGCGCCGGGTTGCTGAATACTGAGCCTTTGCTGGCCCCACCTTCGCTCAATCCGGCAGGCCAACTGACGATGAACGGCGTCGATATCCCGCCCTCGTGAGTAAAGTGCTTGAACAGCCTGAACGGTGTGTTGTTGACATTGGCCCAGGCGATATCGACGCTGGTGAAAGTGTCCGGCGGTCCGGGGTCGATATTCGGCGAGTTGCCAGTGCGGACAACGCGACCGTCAACAGTCGGGTAGTAGTAACGAGACGGGTCCGGGGCTGGTGTGTCTTCTGCCAGGAACTCGGCACAGCCACCGTTATCGGCAAGGAACATGACGACCGTGTTGTCTTCCTCGCCCGACTCCCTGATCTTGTCCAGCAGTTTTCCGACACCCCGGTCGACCTGCTCGACCTGCGCTGCGTACACAGCCATCTGCAGGTCACGCCATTCTTTATCGGGCGATTCTTCCCACGCCTGTACCCCGCTGTCACGGGGCGACAGTTGCCATTTCGGATCGACTATTCCGAGTCCCCGTTGGGTCTCGTGGCGATTCATGCGGGTCTCATCCCAACCTTTTCGGTACTTCCCGCGATACTGCTCGATATCGTCCGGCCATGCGTGCAATGGCCAGTGGGGCGCGGTGAAGGCCATGTAGAGAAAGAAAGGCCCGTCTCGATGAATCGCGTCATCCACGAACTGCGTCGCTTTTGAAGCGATTTCATCCGTAAGGTGATAGTCGGTGGTCTCAACGCTGATCCTTGTCGAATCGTCCATGAGCATATTGGGGTTGTAGTAGCTGCCCCCACCCGAAAGAATGCCGTAAAACCGGTCGAATCCCCGACCCCGCGGCGTAGGGTAGCCCGGCATGTCGGGATACCAGCCATCGGGCAGGTTTCCCTGCTCACCGCCGACGTGCCATTTCCCGGCCATCAATGTTCGGTAGCCCGCGGTCTTTAAAACCTCGGCGATCGTCACGCAGTTGTCATTGAGATAGCCCTGGTACGCAGGGACGCCGAGGTCGTTGATCATGAAGCCGACGCCCGCCTGCTGGGGGTTGAGGCCGGTCAGCAGCGCCGCGCGGGAAGGGCAGCAACGTGCCGAGTTGTACATCTGTGTGAAGCGGATACCCCCGGCGGCCAGCCTGTCGAGGTTGGGTGTGCGGATCTCCGACCCGTAACAGCCAAGGTCAGACCATCCCATGTCATCGGCCATGATGAGGACGATATTCGGTTTTTTATCCCGCTTCGAGTTACGGTCGCTGGGGGGCTGGGTCATCTCTGCCTGGTATCCGTTCTGCTGGTTCACCGTGATTCCAGTGTCGCGACGAATCGGAACTTTACTACTGCCCCCGCGCTTGCATGCGTCCTGTGCCGTCTTTGCTGTGCTAAGTTCGCCTGCAAATCACGCGATCACACAGAAGTATCTGAACCGATTTTCTTTTTCGGTCGGTTTCCCGGAGTTCCGCATTGAGTCACAGTTACGATTGCATCGTTTTAGGCGTCGGTGCCATGGGCAGCTCTACTGTTTACGATCTCGCAGCCAAACGCGGCCAAAAAGTGCTCGGGCTCGAAAAATTCGATATCCCGCACGCAGAAGGATCCTCGCACGGCGTCAACCGGATAATCCGGCTCGCCTATTACGAACACCCCTCGTATGTACCCCTGATGCGCCGGGCCTACGAACTCTGGGAAGAGATCGAAAAAATGGCCGGCGAGAAACTCCTCTACAGGATTGGTTCGATTGACACCGCACCGGCGGGGCACGAAGTGTTCGAAGGCTCGCTCGAATCGTGCCTCGTCCACGACATCCCGCACGAAGTTTTAAATCACGAACAGATCAACCGGCGATTCCCCGGCTACGAGATACCGCCGGGCCATATGGGACTGCTCCAGGAAGATGGCGGTTTTGTACTTGCGGAACGCAGTATCGTCGCCTACGTAAACGCTTCCCTTGCGGCAGGCGCCGACATCCACGCACGCGAATCCGTATTGAACTGGGAAACGAGCGGCGACGGCGTCCGCGTGTACACCGATCGGGCCGAATACACCGCCGAAAAACTCGTAATCACAGCCGGTGCATGGGCCGCGGAAATGGTCCCGTCGCTGGCTGAACTGGCGGTGCCCGAGCGCCAGGTGCTGGCATGGTTTCAACCCGAAGACCCGGCGTTGTTCACACCTGAGAATTTTCCCGTGTTCAACGCCTATTTCGACGAAGGGCGTTACTACGGTTTCCCGGTGTTTGGCATCCCGGGGTTCAAGATCGGCAAATACCATCACCTGGAAGAGGTCGTCGTCCCCGACGGCATGGGAAAAAACGTTACGCGCGAAGACGAGGAGATCCTTCGGGACGCAACTGCAAAATACTTCCCAAAAGCCAACGGAAATGTGATGACGATGGCGACCTGCATGTTCACCAACTCGCCGGATGATCACTTCATCATCGGCGTCCTGCCCGATCATCCCCAGGTGTCCGTTGCCACCGGGTTCTCGGGGCACGGCTTCAAGTTTGCGAGCGTGATCGGCGAGATCATGGGCGAACTGGCCACAACAGGGAAAACCCGCCACGACATCGAGCTACTGCGCCTCGGTCGCTTCTAACAATATCCCCACTCCCTCCTAGGGAGAGGGCAAGGAGGTGGGTCGGCGCGCCAGCCCTTATAACCAACCGAAACGCGACCCCGGCCTGCCCGACGATCCACACTCCAGTGCCCGTTATCCCCAGGGTATCTCCAGTAGTTGCTCTCCCCAAATCACGGGACCGTCGTACAGGCTCTTCACTTCGTAAATGGCCTGCGCTTTGCGCACCGGCTCTTCCATCTTTGCCTGCTGGTGGACCAGTGCCAGCCGCTTGACCCCGGCATCGACAGCCGTTTGCGCAGCCCCGAACGTGCCAGTTTCGGTTTCATAGCTGGGCGAACCGGGAATTACGTCTTCATCAATCTTGATGCACTCCATCACGAGCAAGTCCACCCCGGTCGCTAGGTCAGTCAGCGATTTGCATGGTCGGGTGTCGCCCGAGAACACGATCGAACCCTCGTCCGAATCAATGCGGTATGCGAGCGAATCGAGATACGGCTGCACATGATCGACCCGAGCCGCGGTTATCTCCCAGTTCTTGCCGGTGGCCACCGTTCCCGGCCCAATGTCCCTAGCGTGTATCTTCGATGGTTTTCGCGGCAAAACACCGCCACGTTCGACATACGCAGCCAGGCTGAGCGGGTGCTTCGTGCGTGCCACGATGTCGTGCCAGTACGCGCCCGTCCCTTCGCCAAGGAGTCTCTCAGTAAGTTGCTCAGTGAGAGTCGGCCCGTACACTTGGAGCTCGCTCTCTTTGCCAATCGACATGTCGAAGCGGGTCAGTAAGAAAGACGGGTAGTCGGCGTCGTGATCGGAGTGGTGGTGCGTGAAAAACAGCCGGTCGACCTGCGTCGACTGGAACCCGGCCTTGTGCAGCATGTAGTTTGCTGCGTGGCCGCAATCGAACATAAGCCATTCGCCGCCGATTCCCACAAGAAATGAAGATCCCCAGTGCGCCATGTCGGGTGCCGGGGTTCCGGTGCAGAGCATAATCACTCGGGGTGCCATTTGATCCTCTTTTATCCGGGGGATTCTCAAAATCCCGACTGGTGTCGCCAGAAGCTAACTGGTTCCCAAAAAAAGTTTAGAGCGTCACCCCCACTTCGGTATCCTGATGGTGCGGGGTTACGCAGGGCGATTTTTGCAGGTATCTCCGGAACCCGGGTCTTCTCACACCAGCGCCGGAAAAAATGATTGACTAGATATGTACTGAAAATAGGCGTCGAGCGAACGATGAGGCTCGGTCAGCTCGCGGCGCTGCTGGCTGTACTGATCGAGGCTGGGATAGTGCTGGATCATTCCTGGACCAAAATTGGGGATCTGTCCGGCAACGCAGATGCTATCGCGATCGTCTCTGTAGTTGCGATGCTCCTGGTTTTCAGCGAATTTGTTCGAGTCGGACGGGCGACCTCGATTCGTTCTCTGGTTTGGCTCGGGTTCGTCGCGAGGTTCACGGCGCTGGGTTGGGCTGGGACTGGCCTGTTTGCACTTCTTGCTTCGTGGCTCGCTCCCGGTTCGGCTGGTGACACCCTGGCTGTTCCCTTCTTCTGGGTAGCCGGTGGGCTTGCATTGGCGATTAGTTTTTACGCATTCACCATCGGTAGAAAGCGGATTATCGTCCGCAAATTCCGGATTGCCCGGGCGGCTGCGACCGGAAATTACGCGGGTCGAACTCAATTCCGAATCGCCGCGCTATCCGATCTGCACCTGGGCGAGTTCGTAACTGCTGAGCACATTCGTCGTGCAGTCGAAATATCGAACGGCGAATCCCCGGATATTGTCCTGCTGCTGGGCGACTACGTAGACAACGAGGGTTCGGTTGCCGGCCGATTACTTGCCGAACTCACGTTGCTGGAAGCAAAACTGGGCGTATTCGCGATCCTTGGAAACCACGATGTCGGTTGCGACGATTCACAAATGCTGATCGACGCGCTGGAGCGCGATCCTACGATTATTTTGCTGAGGGATACTTCGGCATTTGTTGAAGTTGGTTCCGGCGCAGAGCCGAAGACCGTGCAGATCATCGGCATCGAGAGCCCAGGTGACTGGCGGCCTCGGGAGTCAGTCGTCTTCGGAGCGGAAGTGCTCGACACTGAGTTGCAAGCGAGTTCCGCCGATTTCCAGATTGTTGCATCTCATCACCCTGAAGTATTTGCACCGGCCGCGGAATCGTCAGTCGATCTCGTCGTCGCCGGACACACGCACGGTGGACAGTTGGCCGTACCGTTCACCGGTCGAATCCTGAACGTCGGTCGCCTGGTGGCAAAGTATTTTCTTGGGCTTTACGAACTCGGCACCACCAAACTCGTGGTTACCGCGGGCGTAGGTGTTGGCGTTATTCCGGCCCGTATCGGCGTCCCACCCGAGGTCACACTGATCGAAGTTTCACTCGACTGACGCCGGTTGCCAGTGCAAATGCCTAGTACTGACGCTGCTTGTCGACCACGTTGATCAGCGGTTGTCCTGAAACGTAACGCCGCAAATTGTCGGCAAAAAGACCCACCGTCCGTCTGTCGAGCATCTCCTGCTCCGAGTTCCCCGCAATATGGGGTGTGATAATCACGTCCGGCAGGTCCCATAGCTCGTTGTCGGCAGGTAGCGGTTCCATGATCGTCGTGTCGAGCCCGGCGCCCGCTATCGCACCTGATTTCAGTGCCGCCACAAGCGCGTTGTGATCGACCAGGCGACCTCGGGAAGTGACCACTATCCTGGCGGTCGACTTCATGATCGCCAGTTCGTTGGCACCGATCATATTTTCGTTGCTGGCCGTGTAAGGGGCGGTTATCACCACGTAGTCGGCTTCAGCCAGCAAATCGTTGAGTCGTGACCGTCCCCAGACCTCATCGACGATCGGATCGCCATCTACGGGTTGCTCATCGACCGCGATCACATTCATCCCGAGCGCTTTGGCCCGCCAGCCGATCTCGCGTCCTGACTTCCCAAAACCGACGATGCCGCAGGTCTTGTCGCCCAGGTACTCAACAACCCCCAGCGCGCCATCCTGGTCCCAGCGACGTGCCTGCTTATCGGCCCAGAACCGGGGTAGCTGGCGGGCGAGGGCAAGCATGAGGGCCACGCCGTGCTCGCCAATCATCGGGGCCCCGGCGCCACGCGAGTTCGTTACCGTCACATCGGTATCCACAATGCCGGGAAGGGCATTGAAAAGACCTTCCATTCCGGCATCGAGCGTGTGAATCCACTTCAGGTCCTTTGCTGCATTGAACTGCACGGCCGTCAGGTAGCCGAACACGACCTCGGCCGATGCGACTTCATTCAGGATGGTCGCGTCTGTGTATGCCTCGATTAATTCCAGCTCGGGATGCTCGTCCCGTATGGCTGGATAGTAGGAAACGCCAAAATCGGCAAGCAGTAAAACTCTCATCGCTTCTCTGACTGAACCTCTCCGGTATTTCTAATCGGTCCCCAGGGCCTTCAGCACATCAACAGCAACCGTAACAAGGGCTTCGCCGGCTTCCGGGGCATACGGGCTTGTCGTGGTTCCGTAGTAACGACGATATTTCTTCATATCGACAATCTCGGTTGCCGGGACATCGGCGATCTCTTCGTGCGGTTGCCGGGTCGAAATGTACCCAATGTAATCGTCGCAATAGCTGGCTACCCACGGCCGGTTATTCGGGAACGCCTTTTTTATTTCGGTTCCCAGTTCGTTGAAAAGTTCACCAGCGTGGGCGGAAATCAGCGTATCGCCAATGCGGAACCCCCTGACCTCAACAACTTCAGCCGGCTGATCCTGGTTGCGCGCCAGGTTCACCTCGTTATTACCCGCGCCGTAGAGCTCCGGGTGGCGCTCGGCTGCATTCGCAGTGGTCGTGCCATCAAGCCATGTTTCTCCGGTGTATGTGCCGAGCGTTTCGCGCAGGCGCTCGCGATTCGCCAGGGCTTCGCTTAACGACCAGTTCACCCGGTGGCGTGGCAGTTGGACCGGGGCACTTGCGATCACGAGCGGAACATCGGGCGACGCTGAAATATTTTTTGCCACCCCGAGGGCTGCGTTCGCCAGGGCCCTGCCAAACAACGCAGTGTCTTCATGGGAGTGCAGGTGCTCCGACGCCGTGTTTCCAAACCACCAGTCAAAAGGATGAATATCGCCGGCGGCACCCTGGATATATATTGCAACCGATCCGGGAAGTTGATTTTCGATATGTGCAGACATCTCGCCAGCAAAATCACCGGACCACTCAAGATACTGACCACCATCGGCAACGCCGTGGCAGGCGTAGTTTATCAATCGGGCTATCGGCCGGCCTGCATCGTCATCCACAGCCATTACGCCGACTTCGGTGTCGATAGATTTATCGGGGTACTGACGGTTCACAGTCCAGCCATCGAGTGACCCGGATTCCGCGCCAACTTTTGCCGGGACCGCCTGATTTAACGCATCGAACACGCAGCCCGCAACCTGGTCGGCCAGCCACGCGGCCCACGTGGTCCATTCTGCCGGTAGCGAAACGATCGTATCGGGCGAAGTGTGATTGTGAGTGAAATTCAAAAGCACGTTCGCGGTGTGAATAGCAGCCACCTGGACGATCCTGGCCTTGATCGCGCCAACCGTTTCAGCAGTTAGTCCCGCAATCTCAAGAGAGACGATCGCAAGGGCTGCGCCGTCACGCTGAAATACGACCGAGCGCACATGGATATCGCGGTGCACGCCACGTGCCACACCCTGTCTCAAGCCCCAGTTGCCCATCGGATAGCCGACAGGCGGAGTGATGACAGCCTTCGCGGCTCCGGCGAATGTCCGGCCCGCCGGTTCATCCGGCGAATAATCTGGCAATTAAATCTATTCCCAGTTCTTGTAGGTTCCCGGACTGGTCTGCCGGGACATCTGGATCTGCACACCGTCGGGGTCGTAACAGTTGGATATGGTCCGGCCGGACTGCTGGTTTTCGAACGGCTCAAATAGAAATTTCACACCACCGAGGAACTCGATTTCCTTCTGGGCATCAGGTGGGTCTTCAACAAGGAACGACAGGTGATCGATACCCGGCTTCTGGCCGTCCTGCTGCTTGTGAAGCTCGATCCTTACCGGGCGGTCGCGGTCGCCATTCCAGAGAAATACAGTTTCGCCGTCGTCGACAGTGCCTTCCGGGTGCATGCCGAACTTGCGGTAAAACTCTATCGACGCATCAAGGTCGCTCACGACAATGTCGATGTGGTCGACACCGAGGAATTTCATTGCAGTCTCCCAGTCCCGCGGCCTGCCGGCCCGAATAACCAGTCACAAATTAAGAACGTCGCCGCGAGTTTATGCCTGCTCAAACCTGTACGCCATTCGGTGCTATGCTGCCGTCACGTGGCAATCACGGCCTGTGAACCAGATTGGGCCAGAAACTGTAACGAGGACGAACTCCACATGCACCTGCTCGAAGTTAAAAATCCCGTAGCTCAACAGCGGGGAGTGATATCAGCATTCAGCGCCAGCGAAAGGCCCGACACGCTCGACAATAAGACGGTTGGACTGATCTGGAGCGGCACGCATGGCGGCGATATCGCGCTAAAGCGGGCAGGAGAAATGCTGCAGGAACGATTCGAGAACGTCAGCGTGAATTTTTACACCGGGGGGAATTATCCGACGCCCCCGGCGATCGTGCAGCAGGCCGGAGAGGAGTGTGACGTCATTGTTGGCGCCACAGCCGACTGAGGGACCTGCGCGTCGTGGATGATCCACGACATGATTGTCATCGAAAAGATGGGCAAACCCGGTGTCGCCATCGTCTCGGGCCGTTTTGACAGCGATGCCGTTGCAAGTTCTCGGGCCTTTGGGATGCCCGACCTCCAGTGGATCGTCGTCCCGCACATCTACCGGAACCTGGACCCCGAGACATGCCGCACCCAGACCGAAGACGCGATCGACGATCTGATCGGGACACTGACAGCATCGATCGATGCCAGGACCCCGGATTCCGATTGGGAAAGCTCCAGCCGGTACGAGGGCTCCGACAGGTACGACGCTATTTTGAAAATGAACCAGGAGTTCATTAACGGCGACCTCGGCGACGGACTGTTCCTGCACCCGGCAACGGACGAAGCCGTTGCGGAGATGCTCACCGGCACGCACCTGCCGCCAGATCACGCGATTTGCGACATGCCCCCGGGGTTCGGTATCGCGACGGTCGAGAAAATCGCGGTGAATGCCGTGATGGCCGGCGCGAAACCCGAACACCTGCCGGTCGTCATAGCGGCAGTAAAGGCACTGTCGAAAATTGGCGGGCAGGGCGGTAAGTCGCTCCTGATGTCCACAAGCCCCCAGGCACCGCTGCTTATCGTCAACGGGCCCGTCACCAAAAGACTTGGGCTCAATCCCCGTTCCGCACTGGGCCCGGGACGTGAAAATCAGGTCAACACAATTATCGGACGCGCATTCGCGCTCTGTTTCCGAAACATTGGCCACTGGTATCCGAACAAGATGGACATGGACACCATCGGGACCTCTCGAAAGTTCATCCAGTGCATCGCCGAAAACGAAGATGCCAGCCCGTGGGACCCCTTCCACGTCGACCAGGGTTTCAAGGCGAACGAGAGCACGGTAAGCCTGTTCATAACCGACGGTGAACTTGACATCCAGGACCAGGGGAACCACACGGCCGAAGGCTTGCTGAAAAACCTGGCGTACGGTTCTATATTCGGGACCAGGAGTCTGCAGGGTGAAAAGGGTGGCGTCGAACGGTTGATTCTCATGCCGCCGGATGTCGCGCGCCCGGTTGGATCGCAGGGGTTCTCGAAACAGGCCGCAAAGGAATATATCCACGAGCACGCACGGGGCAGTCTCGGCAAGATGATCCAGTACATGCCGCTTGAAGGCGAGGCGCGGGTAACCGAGCACTGGAAGTGGCTGGAAAATCTTTCCGAGCAACAGTTGCTGGATATATCCATCCCGGTAATGGACTCACCGGACGACTGCTACATCATGGTCGTGGGTGCAGACCGGGCGAAGACCGCGATTTTTCCATCGGGGCCGGCACCCGTGACCGAAGGCATCGACCAGTACATGGCCTAGCGTCGACTGATTGTTGTCACCCGTATGGCAGGCGAGGACCCGGCACCACCAACTGGGGTGACCGGGTTCTTTCGCAGTTTGTTTCGGTACAGATAGGGATCAAGCTTTGCGCGAAATCTCGGTATCGCGACTGACAAAGCCGCAAACCCAGTAGTGATTTCACCGATTCGATCAGTGCTGGGGATGAGCAAGGCTGAATAACACGGTCGCAGTTGAACTTCGGCCGGTTGCAATCAATCCCTTCTCGGAGCGTGGGTATGGCCGACGTCCGGAGAGATCGTGATCAGAAGACGGTCGAATGAATCCAAGAATCGCTGATCCAGTACCAATGCGACTTCCGGGGGCCCGGGAGAACTATGGGATGCCACACTCACGCAGCCCAAGGATCTGGTTATCAGTGCTCCAGTTCCGCTCCAGCATTCTGTCAAAACTTGTGGTTTCGTTCGTGGCGATTACAGCGTTCGCCGTCGCGGTAATCGGCGTGGTTGAATATTTCGTCGCAAAAGACGTTGTAGAAAAAACCGTGATTGCCGACCTTCAAGCGATCGCAACAATTCAAAGCGAACAAGTAGAACAGTTAGTGGCGCACAGCCTTGAGGATCTTGAGCAAGTTACATCTGATACCCAGGCCCGCAATACGCTGCGGCACTTGATTGCCAGCGGTGATCCTGTTGATCGCCAACTGTTGTTGCAAATCGTTGCCGACCGCGCTAATAATTCGGACGACGTCGAAATCATCGATATCTACAACATGGTCGGTGAGATCGTTGCTTCGTCGCCGCAACCCGAACGGACAGGGCGCAGCGACTATGATCCGGGTCTTCAAGGGTTCACGTTCGAATTGAGACGCGACTCAACAAATGCTCTCTCAGATATTCATGTTTCGGGGCCCATTGTGTTCGATGGTCGTACCATCGGGTTTGTGATTCTCCAACTTCGGGGTGAAGGTTTTACATGAATAACCGCGAGCCACGCCGGCCTGAGAGAGACCGGTGAAATAACGCTTGTTAGACGCGATTCCGAAGGTGTCGGGCGTTTTATTTCTTCGGTCAGGTTCGGCCCCACCGGAACATCCAGCCACTCGGTATCTGAATTGGACCTGGGGCGTCTTGAGTTGGCGGCACTTGCCGGCTCCAGCGGCAGTGAATCGGGGTTAACCGATTATCGCGGCGAGCGTGTGTACGCCGTACACGAGTACATCGAATCGGCGGACATCGGATTAATTGTGAAAATGGACAGATCAGAGGCTCTTTCACTACTCAGCGAAAATATGGGCGGATTTGCTGTTGTTGTGCCGATACTACTACTCGGGGTAGTAGTCGCCGCGCTTATCGTTGCCAGGCACCTGGTAAATCCGATTTCACGCCTGACGAAGTCGGTCGAGCAATTCTCCCGTGGCCACTTCGAGTCTCGAGTGACTGTGGAAACGTCAGACGAAATAGGAATCCTGGCGGAAACTTTCAACGCGATGGCTTTGAGCATTCAGAAGTCGAACTCAGAACTGGAACGGCGAGTTGAATCACGGACAGCCGACTTAATGCGGTCGAATCAAGACCTTGAACAGTTCGCATACGTGGCCTCGCACGATCTCCAGGAGCCGCTCCGAATGGTCTCAAGCTACACCCAACTTCTGTCTCGGCGATACACCGGCAGGTTGGACAGCGACGCGGATGAATTCATTGGCTACGCGGTCGATGGTGCAAAGCGAATGCAAAAACTGATCAACGACCTGTTGACCTACTCTCGAGTCGGACGACACGACAATGAATACAAGAGGCTGAACGTAAGTGACGTGGTGAACGAAGCGATCGAAAACCTCCGTGCTCGAATGACCGACGGCGAAGTAAATGTTGTTGTCGGTGACCTTCCCTCGGTGGTGGCTGATCAGCAGCAGTTGTTGAGTTTGTTTCAAAATCTGATCGGTAATGCAATCAAGTATCGGTCGTCCGAAAGACCTCCCAATGTACGGATTAGCGCGGAACGGACGGATTCGGCCTGGAAATTTGCTGTAACAGACAACGGTATAGGAGTCGACCTCGCTTTTTCGGACAAGATTTTCACTATTTTTCAACGTCTGCACGGACGCGATGAGTACGAGGGAACAGGTATTGGACTGGCCGTCGCGAAAAAGATCGTGGAAAGAGCAGGCGGGAGAATTTGGCTGACATCGATTCCCGGCGAAGGTTCGACCTTCTACTTCACTGTGATCGACCGGATTCCCGGTGCCGATACCGAAAGCAACCATGAAAGGAATGACCACCGTGCCGCAAGTTGAGATTCTATTAGTAGAAGATTCACCAGGTGACGTGCGACTCACAATCGAAGCGCTGGCTGATGCGAAGATATCTAACAAAATTAGCGTAGCGTCGGACGGGATTGAAGCCCTTAGATTCCTGCGCCGGGAGGGCGAATTCAAAGACGCAGCCAGACCAGGGCTGATCTTGCTGGATCTAAATATGCCCCGCATGGACGGTCGCGAGTTTCTCGAGATAATCAAAAACGACGACGAATACCGGAATATCCCAGTGGTCGTGTTGACGACCTCGCAGGCGGATTCCGACATTCTTAAGAGTTATAACTTAAGGGCCAATTGCTATATCACAAAACCGGTTGATCTTGATCAGTTCCTAGTGGTGGTGCAAAGCATCTAGGAATTCTGGCTGTCGATCGTGAAACTGCCGTCGTCAAACGCAGCCTAGACAATGGATCAACGCCGAACTTCCGTCCTCGTAGTTGAAGATAACCCCGGAGATGCTCGCCTGATACAGGAGTATCTCCGCGAGTCTCCCGCCATCGACGCCAGCCTGACGCTCGTCAGCACCCTCGCCGCGGCGGTGGAGGTGCTACAGACGGAACAGATTGACATCGTGCTACTCGACCTGTCACTTTCCGACAGCTCAGGCCTCTACTCGGTCCGCACGCTGATTCGCACTGCGCCTACGACGCCTATCGTCGTGCTCAGCGGAAACGAAGACCGCGAATTGATTCTCCAGGCGGTGCAGGTGGGTGCGTAGGATTATCTTCCGAAACAGGATGCCTCGAGCGACATATTGTCGCGGATCATGAGCAACGCGATAGAACGCCAGTCGATGCGCGTCGAGCTCGACACTCTGGCCCGAATCGGGCGCGTCATCAGCTCGAGCTTGAACATCGATTCTGTGTTCGATGTCGTTGCCTGCGAAGTGCGAAGTCTGCTGCCGCTCGATCGTATGGTCGTCATGTGGCACAACACGGATATGAATCGCCTCGACCAGCGGCATATGTGGAACAGCGGAAAGTTGAGTGGGGACGTCAGTCTCCAGCCTGTTGTCCCGTTACATTCGCGGCAAGAGTTTCGTTCAATGAAAAAAGGAGTTATCGGCTGGGGCGAACCGTTTTTCGAAAAATCAGGTGGTCTAAGGGCCGAACACGAGAGCAGAAACGTTGGACTTGCTGCGACCATGTTTGCGCCACTTATTGCAGGCGACGAGGCGGTCGGATTACTCAGCGCGGCTGCTGCCGTGGAGGATGCCTATTCAACAAGGCACCTCCGCCTGCTAGAAACCATCGCCAACCAGATTTCAGGTGCCATTCGTGCCGCAGATCTTTACGACAAAGCCATGCTGTGGAACGATGAACGGGAACACCGAGTCCTTCTTCAGGCGCAAAAACAGGATCTCGAACGCACTAATCGGATTAAGAGTCAGATCATCACCACTGTTTCACACGAACTGAAAACGCCGCTAACAAGCATGGTGGCGTTCATCGATATCCTCTCTCGAAACCGTCCCGGCAACCTGATCGACCAGCAGCTTGAACAGCTGGAGGTATTACGGCGTAACGGGAGCCAACTCCACCTGTTGATTAACGATCTTCTGGATCATTCTCGGATGGAGGCAGGCACGTTTGAACTTGCCGAGACAATCTTCGACGCCAATTCGATGGTGCAAGCCCTTGTGGAAAGTTTTGAGCCCCTGGTTGAACATGCTGGCCAAACGATTTCTCTGAAAGTTCCCGACCGCCAGGTGCTTGTTTCCGGTGACCAAAACCGAATATCTCAAACAATTTCAAATCTGCTCAGTAATGCCACAAAATACGCAGGCAAGGGAGCGAACATTCGACTTGAGTCAAGGGTCGACGGCACATTACTTACGGTCGAAGTGATCGATGATGGCGTAGGTATGAGCACCGACGACGCGAGCAACGCGTTCGACTTGTATCACAGGGCCCAGAATCCCGCCACACGTTCTGTTCCTGGCCTGGGCCTGGGCTTGAATATTGCTCGATCCATCATCAATATGCACGGCGGCCGAGTCTACATCGACAGCAAACTGAATCGTGGTACACGCGTTGGGTTCGAGATCCCGCGTGTTATCGTCGAGTTTGGACAGGCCGTCTGATCGACCGAGTTTCCCGGCGAATTCGAATCAGGTCTTGTTTGAGGTGAACGCGTTTTTACACTCAGGCGTATACTCCCCGCGTTCCCGCACGATTCACGAGAGTACGGCGATGCGGCTCGTTAAATCGCGATGGTGACTAAAACAATGAGGTCAGCCCCACGCGCTCGTCAGCGACAAATCCAGCACCCGCCCAAACTGAACGCGAACGCCGAAGCGTTCGTGCCCGGCTAACAGATTCAGGCCCCACCGGGTCGGATGTTCTGTGGCGCATCACCAAACTAACATTTGCCTATCGATGGCACTTTTTCTCCGCCGCGGCATTCGCGGGATTAACGGCGGTAACGTCGCTGTTTATCCCCAAGTTGCTCGGAGAAGGCGTCGATCAGGCATTCACGCTCTTCAACGACGGCTCGCACAGCCGCGGCGAGATCGAATCTCTCCTGATCGGAACGGCTGTCATGGTCCTGATCGTCGCGTTGCTGCGTGGCACGACCGGGTTTGCCCAGATGTTCCTCGGCGAAACCCTGAGCCAGCGAGTGTCCAATCGGTTGCGGATGTTGTACTTCGACAAGCTGCAACTCCTGAGCTTCAGTTTTCACGATCGAGTACACACCGGCCAGTTGATGTCCCGCGGCCTCTCCGATATCGAAGGCGTAAGGATGTTCGTGCAGACCGGCCTCGTGCAGATCGTGCGTATCGTCGTGGTGATGATCGCCGCCGCCGTCTTCATGGCGATGATCGACTGGCAGCTTGCTTTGCTGAGCCTCAGCTTCGTGCCGTTCATGACCTACCGGAGCGCCCGTTTACGGCTGCAACTGCGGATCACCTGGCGAAAGATTCAAGACGCCCTGGGCGACCTGACCACAACGATGCAGGAAAACCTGGCAGGCGTTCGCGTTGTCCGGGCCTTTTCTGCCCAGAAATACGAAGAGGCGAAGTTCGACGTGACGGCGAAAGAAGTTGTCGAACTCAGAATGAGCGCGGCGAGGGCGCACGCACGGGGCGGCGGGTCGATTTCATTTTCATTCCTTGTTGCATGGGCAGTGGTTCTGTGGGTTGGCGGGGAGAAGGTGATCGACGGTGATATATCGATCGGTGAACTGACCCAATTCTTCTTCTACCTTGCGTTGCTGCGTTTCCCCGTCAGGATGCTCATCATGGTCGTCAACTCCACTGCGCGTGCTTCATCGGCGGGCGGAAGAATCTTTGAAATCCTGGATATTCCGTCAGATATCACCGATAACCCGAACGCAGACCCGCTCGCCATCTCCGAGGGAGTTCTACGGTTCGAAAACGTCTCATTCAGCTACGGCGACGCGCCCGCTTTGCGAAATATCAGCTTCGAGGCACGGGGGGACCACGCGATCGGCATCTTGGGGGCACCGGGCAGCGGGAAGAGTTCGATTACGAACCTGATCCCGCGTTTTTACGACCCGACATCCGGCCGGGTGACCATCGATGGCACCGATATCCGCGACGCCACAGTGATTTCAGTTCGCCGGGCGATTGGATTAGTCGAGCAGGACCCGTTCCTGTTCGATGGCTCGATTCGAGACAACATCCGCTACGGTGACGTCGGAGCCTCAGATGAAAGGGTCAAAGCCGCCGCGAAAATCGCCCAGGTACACGAGTTCATCGCGAGCCTTCCCGAAGGCTACGATACGGAACTGGGCGAACGTGGAATCGGCCTGTCCGGTGGGCAACGGCAACGCGTGGCAATCGCAAGAACACTGCTGACCGATTCGCCAATCCTCGTCATGGACGACTCGACTTCGTCTGTTGACGCCGCGACCGACGCGCGAATTCGTTCTTCCCTGAGAGAGCTGACCCGCGGTCAGACGACCATAATCATCGCCCACCGATTGAGTTCGCTGATGCACGCCGACGAAATTATCGTCCTCGAAGCCGGACGAGTCATTGAACGCGGCAGACACGAAGAACTGTTGGCGCTGGACGGGCACTACAAGCAGTTATGGGACCTCCAGGGCGGGCGTGGCGTTGAGGTGGGCGAATAATGGCGTCCATGTTTGGCGGCGGTGGAGGTGGCGGCAGAGGCGGCGGACGGGGGTCGAATAACCTGCCGACGAACCTCGACAAAACGAAAGCCCCGGCGAATGCAGGCGAAGAGCACTCAAAACTGCATGAGTCCGATGAGGAGATGTTCGCCCAGCTCGACAGCACCGTGTTCAAGCGGTTCTTGTACTACGCAAAACCGTACCGGAGGGCGATGCTGATCGCCACGTTGGCGGTGATCGGCTTCACCCTCGCAAACCTTTCCATCCCCCTTCTCGTCAAGTTCGGCATCGACAATGCCATTCGAGAGGGAAACTCAAACCTCTTGAGGGTGATCGCCATATCGTTAGTCGGTGTCGCTGCCTTGTACTGGTTCACCAATTTTCTGCAAAACGTGCTGATTACCCGGGTAGCGCTCAGGGTCCTCTACGACATACGGGCCGACATGTTCTTGCAGCTCCAGCGGCTGGCCATGTCGTTCTCAGACAAAACGCCGATCGGAGCGTTAATGGCCAGGATGTTCGGTGATGTCGGCGCACTGCAGGAGATGCTTGAATCGTCGATCGAGATAATTGGCGACATCCTTACACTTTTTGGAATCGTTGTGATCCTGATGATCCTGGACTTCCAGCTTGCGGTTGTGACGCTTGCCATCGTCCCGTTGCTGTTCTTGATCAGGGTTATATGGCAGCCGTTCGCACGTCGTGCATTTCTCAGAATGCGGCGGAACTCCTCTGTCGTCGGCGTATACCTCGACCAGAACGTCAGTGGTATTCGTGTCGTTCAGGCACTGAACCGGCAGCAGGAAAACCACGGGATCATGGGAGGAAAGGTTCACACTTTCTTCTGGTCGGCAGTCCGCGCCTCACGGCTCGGTGGCGCACTGATGCCGACGGTGGAACTGATGACCGGCACCGCCCTGTTACTTGTTTTGATAGTCGGTGGCGGGCGCGTGCTCAGCGGTTACATCGAGGTGGGGACCATGGTCGCGTTCCTGCTGTACGTGCAGAGGTTCTTTGAGCCGATTCGCACGCTTACGATGCATTACGCGCTTTTGCAGCGCGCAGTGGCCTCGGGGCACAGAATTTTCGAACTCCTGGATATTCCTCTTGCAATTGCCGATAAGCCCGACGCCAGACCAATCGGCGATGTTAGAGGGCGTATCGAATTCAAGGACGTGACGTTCGGCTACGACCCCGAACGGCCAATCCTGCGGAACATCAGTTTTGTCGCCGAGCCGGGGCAGACAATAGCGCTGGTCGGGCCTACCGGGTCGGGTAAAACGTCCATCACAGCACTGGCCCACCGTTTTTACGATGTCCAGGAGGGCTCGATCACGATCGACGGTCATGACATCCGGGACGTAACGCAAGAGTCGATCGGCGGTGTGATGGGCATGGTGCTGCAGGAGCCGTTCCTCTTTTCCAAGCCGGTGCTGGAAAATGTGCGCTACAACACGCTGAACGCTACAAGAGAAGACGTTGTAACTGCCTGCAAGGTGATCGGCGCCCACGATTTTGTGATGCAACTCGAAAACGACTACGACACGACCCTCGAACAGAGGGGGGCGAACCTGTCAGTCGGCCAGCGGCAGTTGCTCAGTTTCGCCCGGGCACTGGTCGCCGACCCAAAGATACTCGTACTGGACGAAGCGACGGCGAACATCGATAGCTATACGGAGCGGATCATCCAGGACGCGCTCAAGAAACTTCTTGCCGGGCGCACCGCCCTGGTAATCGCCCACCGCCTCTCGACGATCAGGAACGCCGACCGAATTATCGTGGTGAAAGATGGCGAAATTACCGAAACTGGCACCCACGCCGAACTTGTCGTCTCAGACGGCCTCTACGCCCAGCTGTGGCAGACCAACTACACATCGTTTGACGATATCGCCGGCCACGCCGATGACATCTCCGGCATTCCGGCCACAACCACCTAACTTTTCGTGACACGCGGCATGAGCAGCCGAGACGCCATCGCCGGTTCGTGGAACACAGTTTGCCTGGCCACCCTGAGTTCGCGGTCGCTCCAGAAATCTTTGCCCGTGTTGTGATTCCGGTCGAAATTCGGAAAGTCTGAGCTCGAAATATCGAGCCGCAACCGCTCTCCGGGCTGAATTTCGATTCCGACAGGATTCAACTTGATCGAGTACATGCAAGGCACTCCGGGCTCGAGCATCTCCTCTCGATCGAACCCGTTGCGGTACCTCGCCCGCATTATTCCGTACGTAAGGTTCACTGCCAGACCATCTCTGGTCACGAGTACCAACTTGGCCGTCCAATCGGTATCGAGGGCGTCCGACGCCGCCCACAGCTCCAACTCAACAGGGCCGACAAACCGAGCGGGCGAATCGAAGACGCCGGTCTGGTAAACAAGAACGTCCTGGCGGCCGTCCAGCGGTTTCTGGTCTCTCGGCATCGCCTGCGCATCAAGGTCCATCACGCTCATCACAGGGTCGCGGGGATCATACGAATACCGGTCAGGGCGCTCTGCAGTGGGCTGGTCGTGGGAGAGCGAGCCGTCTCCCGACGGAGTGTTGGCACTGCCCGCGCTGTGCAGATAGTACGGAACGGTTTCGGCACGTCGCAATGGCCATTCGTCTTCGTAGGTCCATTCGTTCGCACCGAGAATGAACAGCTTGACCGGTGGCTCCGACCCGATGCCGTCATCGATGTTTTTGAAACGGTTGTCGTACCAGCGGAGGATCAGGTTTTCCCACGTCTCCTCAGCCTGCGGGCCGTAATCGATGGGGCCGAGGTCACGGTTCAGCGTTGTCATCATGTGTGACCATGGCCCGATGACAATCCGGTGCTTACCGCGCAGGTGCGCGGGGCCGTTGGTTTCAAGGCCGGTGAACTGTTTCACGGTTCCAATCACCCGGTCCCACCATCCGGTGAACATCGCGGCGGGTATGTTCAGTTTCGGATGAATTTTGTCAAAATGCCACATCTCGACGTTTTGTTCCCGGTAGTACTTTTTCATGTGGGGCGTAAGGCTGGAAAACGGCTCGTCTGGCATATCGTCGAAAGGCAGGTACCAGATCCACTTCCCGCGTTCGACCGTCCGCCACTGGTCCACCGCCTCGACCGGCAGATGAGGTCCATGTTTTACCCCGGCGCGCCGCCTCATATCGGCGGCCATCATGTAGCTCCACTCCAGTCGTCGACCCGTTTCGAATATCCCGAAGTTCATATCGAGCGACCTTGTGCCCATGCCGCTGGCGTGAATCGCCTTGAGCGATGGAGGTTGCAACTCGGCCAGACGCCATGAAGTCCATCCGTCGTATGAATGTCCCCATGTGCCCACCTGGCCGTCGGAATGCGACAGAGCCGCAGCCCACTCGACCGTGTCGTAGCCGTCAGCTGCATCGCCGGTGAGTGCATTGTCGGTGAACTGCCAGATGAACTCGCCTTCCGAATCGTAGCGACCACGCATGTCCTGGCAGATGACGGTGTAGCCCCGCTCAGCGAGGTTTCGTGCCGTTTTGATGTAGCGGGGATGCAGCTTCCAGTACGGCGTGCGGAGTATCAGAACCGGGTGTCGACCGCCATCGTCGGGGCGATAAATGTCGGCCTTCAAGACGGTACCGTCTCTCATTTCTGCCGAAACGTTTTTTTCAGACCTGATCGACTTCAACCGTGAACTCCCTGCACCGGTAGCGTGCAACTAAAAAATTCCGCTGCAAACATACCAACCAACAGAGATTCGTGCCGACCGTCACCATCTGTCACTTCCAGGCCCAGGGGCCGTGTTGCAGAAACAACCGATAAGTCAGCCTCCGACGCCAGGAGCAAAAAACGCCCGCCCGGAGCATAACGCCAGCCCTCACCGGTTCAACATCAGCGAATCGGCCAACTCCGGCTCAAGTCCACTCGAAAAGCCGGAGCTTCCTTCCCTCTCTCCCGGACTGGGGGAGATCGAGAAGGGGAGAATTGCAGCGGCGACCAAGCACGAATGTGCGCCCGGAGCTAACGCCGTGCTATCGGCACACACGCGCAAATGCCCTCCTTGCCGGGTAAGGAGGGCATTTGCGACTTCCGGCCACCCGCTCAGAACCTACTGAGGGGGGAAAGCCTGATGCGCTGTTCGGCTGGCCTGAAGTTGGCCTGCATTCTGATTGAGATCCGGCCGGGACTCATCCAGATGCACTACATAAGGTTTTCCGTAACCAACCTGGGTTCTAGTTCAGGTTCATCACGTTCCGAAGGCCAGGCGGAATCGCCCGCTGAATCGTGAGAGGCGCACCGAGCTGCGGGGTAAGTTCAATAACGAACCGGGTGCTCTTGGTCACAAGCGTGTCCGATGAAGTCAGGCCTGTGGCACCACCGCCGTTGGCCGAAGAACCGTCAACGTATGCGATCGAGTTGTTCGAACCGACAGCCGTACCGGTAAGGCGGTCCATTAGCCACACCGTGATCTCAGCCTTTTCGCCGTCTTCGAGCAAATCGTCCGAGTTGTTGTTGCCAATGAACGTCATCGACCATGCAAGGTCCGAGAAGCGCTGGTTCTCATCGGCGTACGCAATGATCGTTGCCGAGTTTGCGCCCGGAACGATGTCGGGGTCGGTAGCTGAATCATTTGCCGAGTACGGAGGCGTCAGGTCGACCGGCTCACCGGCGAGCGAGTTCGAAACGATGAACACGATCTTGAACACGGCCTGCGTTGAGCCCTGGAAGCCCGCAAATGCGAAGGCTGAACCGTGCTGGCGAAGACCGGTGCGGGTCTCGGAAAGACCTGCATGGATCGTCTGCTTGTTTGCCTCCGACGAGAAGACACCCGCCGAAAGAATGGTGAAAGCGAACACGGAAGCTACGACCACGAATGCGATAAGCACGATGGCCGTTTCGAGACCGGTGATGCCCTTTTGTTTGCGGGCACCGGTAGTAGGTGCGAAGTTGCTCCTAAACATTTTCATTTCCCCTTTACCTGCCCAGACGACCGTTTCTTGTTGACGCCCCCGCCAACCCTGGCGGTAATCCCTCTAAGCGTCTGTCCTGCGTTTTTTTCAAGCTTCGGGCCGGAAGTGAATCCTGAAAACGCCAGGTCAGCTGTCTGTGCTGATACCCACAACACTGTCGCCCCAGCACCATGCCGGCATCGTGGAAACTACGGAGTGCAATCCGTGAAACCGCCTAAAAACCTACACGCAAACCGGGTTCCCCAAAACGCCTACCGAATGGTGAGGCTGGCCTTCACGCGCAGTTCAATTGGTTCTCAAGGGAACCGAAAGAAAAGGGGATTTATTGACCGCGGGTGGCAAAACGCAGGCCGGTTTCGCAAATGAGGGACCGCACACGACAAAAACGCCAGCTGCGTGATGACACACAGATGGCGTTAGCGAGTTGCGACATAAACGACCCGCGCATCGTGGGGAGGGTATTACGGGCGAAATCGGCGATTGGTCAAACCCTGAAGAAAGACTTTCGTGATTCGAAGTTCGACTTCACATCGATAAGAACTGTCTTACCCTCGTCGTTCAGCTGGCGGGCCTTCAAAATAGCCGGGCCCAACTCCTCGGGCTTCGATACCTCTATGCCGACGCCCCCCATGCCTTCGGTTATCTGGGCGTAGTTCCCAACCATGTGAGACACCCCGTACTGCTCGCGGGCCGTTGGGAAACCACCCGGGTAAGTCGCCATTCCCCCGTTGTTCAGCAGCACAGTTGTAATTGGCAAACCCGATTGTGCAGCCGTTGACACATCGGTTCCCGACATCCCCCAGGCGCCGTCGCCCATGTAGTTCAGGCAGAACTTGTCAGGGTCGGCCAGTTTCGCCCCGATCATCAGTGGAATGCCGAATCCCAGGTGGGTCGTTTTACCCCAGCCGATGTAACTGTGGGGTGCCGTTGCCACTAGGAAGGGCACCATGCAGTCGCGTGGCCCCCCTGCATCGTGTGTCACAACGCTAGTTTCGTGATCGATGTTCTTGTTGATTTCGTTGATAACCCGGTAAGGGTTGAGCGGCGCTTCATCGGAGTTGAGAATTGGCAGCCATTCCGCCATCCACGTCTCGCGAGTAGCGGCGATCCGCGCCTTAACCCCCGTATCACGACCACCCTCGCCAATCTGGGATTTCACTTCCTCGATCAGCATTTCGAGCGTCAACCGGGCGTCACCGATAAGACCAATGTGTGAGGGCGTGTCCTTATTTACATCTTCGGTGTTGATCGTGTTGTGGATCACCGTTTTCTTGCCCGCGGGAAGCGTGCGCGTATAACTGTTGATAGTAAAACTCGTACCGAGACCGATCACGACATCGCTCGCATTGATCCATTCGTATGCTGGACCCGTCGTGGCACCGCTTCCAGCACCAAGCGATAGTGGGAGCCGTTCGTCGTAAGCCGATTTTCCTTCCATTGTCGTAAATACCGGGATATCGGCGAGTTCAGCGAACTCGGCCAACTCGGCGGTGGCCCTTGCCGTCAGGACTCCTGAACCCGCCCAGATCATCGGTCGGTCGGCGGTGAGCAGCGCCTTAACCGCATCCTGGACATCGGTCTTTGACGGTGCCGATATGGTCGCGACCGGGGATGAATAATCGAGTGCGTCGTCAGGCACCTCCATTGCACAAATGTCCATCGTCATTTCAACCACAACCGGGCCGCCGTTGCCGTTTCGCAGCGCCTGGAACGCACGGCGCATGACGTCTTTTATCTGTGATGGGGCGTCGATGGTTTCGGCCGACTTGACTACGCCCTTCCAGTTCTCGGTTGCCAGGAAATTTGGATGCACCTGGCGCCGGTCAAGCGGGTACCCACCGGGCAATACCAGTATCGGAACGTTGTCGCCGAACGCCTGCGCAAGCCCACCCATGGAATTTTCTGCGCCCGCGGCATGCTGCATCGCGACGACACCGAAGCGTCGGCGGGCGCTCTGTCGGCTATACCCGTCGGCAGCCATAATGGCACCGCGCTCGTGCCTGAACATCACAGGCCGGATGCCTTCTTTGGCAGCCGCTTCGATAAGCGCATTACTCGGGAAGCACGTCATTTCAGTGACACCTTCCTGTTTAAGAATACGGGCGATGAACTCAGTTCCGTTCATATAAAAATCTCCGAGTCTGTGTCGAACAGTAATACCCGGCACACCGCGAAATGCGTATCCGAGTTAAGCCAGGGGCGTGGGGATTTTAGACCCTTGATCGGCAGATAACAAAACCCCGGATAGGGAGAAGCTATGAGTAATGTGTGTGTGGTGTCGGAAGGCGAGGTCGCATCACGAGGGCGATGACCCGCATTGCGCCCTTCGTCTCGAAATTGCGGGTGCCCTGTACTCATTGACGATACTGAAATTCGCCTATCGGTACCCCGAGAATCGCGTGATGTGGATTCGGGTTGTTACACACCGCCAGTCCCGCGGACAGTGGGACGATGTACGAAAGAAACCAACCCCACTCGCCGTCAAGGCCGCCGAAAGTCAGTAGATGCTGCATTACAAACCAATCTCCGTCGATCATGCTCGGGTCCACTACCATCAGGCATTGGGCGAGGTAAAAAGCGCCGAGGGCCAGCATGATCTTGATCGAGCCCGGGAAACCCATCGCAAGGCCACCCTAGTCCTACAGCATGCACAGCGGATGGACCGAAACCGCCAGCTATCGATCAAGCAAGCAAAGCAACGAAGACGCGTCGACTGGAATGTCGCTGTCTTCTAGCCACGACTTAAATCGGCATCGCAAAGGTCAGTTGATTCCACCGATTTGGCTGGCCTTTTTCTTTGACGTTTCCTGCCAATACATGCTCCGCTCCACAGATATCCGCCCGACCTCCACAGATACAACGCTCCAGAAATTTCGATGCTGCAGAAACGACCAGCACGCCAATCGACCGAGCATTGTCTAATAAGGAGGCCACCATGAGTAATGCCACCGGCCCACTATCCGCCGAGCTACTTGATCAGCTGAGAAAAATCGACACCCCTACAATCGCAAACGCGCTTGAACTTATGGACATACGCCCGCGGACGGAAGGGTTCATGCGACCCGAGATAAAATCGGTCATTCCGGTGGCTGATACCGTGGTCGGATACGCCGTGACAGGCGTTATTTCTGCCCGCCACCGGTCACCGAACGCCCTGGAGCGCCGGGACTACTACGAAGCCATCGAGAGCATCCCGGCTCCCCGGATGGTCGTGTTGCATGACCTCGATTATCCTGCGACGATCGGCTCCTATTGGGGCGAGATACAGGGCAACATTGCGCTCGGGCTCGGTTGCGTGGGCGCAGTCACCGACGGGGGGGTTCGGGACCTGAAAGAAGCCCAAGAGATGGGTTTTCCTTTCTGGGCGAAGGAAACCCTTGTTTCTCACGGATACGTTCATGCCGTTGCCTACAACGTGCCGGTGGACGTTGGCGGGATTTACGTTCAACCGGGCGACCTTATCGCAGCCGATCGGCACGGCGTCATCCAGATCCCGGTCGATGCGGCGAAACGACTTCCTGCAACGGCGCAAGCACTTGCCGAACAGGAAGCTGTGGTGATTGGCGCAGCTCAATCGCCAGGCGTATCGGTCGACTCGCTTGCCGAAGCCTGGGCTGAATCGGCAAGAAAGGGCGCACAGCAAAGCTACTAGCACGGCACGATCCCTGATTCTCAACCGTAAGGCCGGGCACTTGCCCGGCCTTACTTGTATGTGCGCCCAGTGCATTTTGCTGCGCCATCTGGATTAAGTTCGCCAGCACACAACGAACGCGATTTAAACTCTCCGTTTGGCTCACGATTATTGAACCTGCAAATAGGAGTATTTACCTACGTGTTTATCCCCCTCGCCGGTAGCGTGAAAAGCAGACTTGACTATTAGTTACCGCAACAGCTCGTGTGACCGAGCCGGTTGCATCAACCAGATTTCCGGGCACCCCGATAGAGGATGTTACCGGCGAGGTAGAGATGTAATGAGTCGCTTCCAGGCTACGCGCCACCCCTTCAAATCCCTTATGAGTGTGGGGTTAATCCTTTTCGTGGTATTTCTCTCAGGTTGCGAGGTGCTCGCAACCGAAGGGGCACGGGACGCAATCGCAGGGCAACGCGAAGTCAGAGCGATCGAGGACCGGGAACTGGGCCCGTTGGAACAGGAAATGAACGACCTGTTCGTGACTGAAATCCAACCTCGTGAAGTCCAGATAGAAGACCTTCGATACAAGAAACAGGTTTATGAAGATGAACTGCTGCGACCGCTCTGGGATGCCCAGGGCGACGCATGGGCCCCGGGTGGCGAAGCGTCCGAGGCGCAAATGGCGTTTCAAGCGCGGTATCACGAGTTAGACCTTCTGCAAAGGTCGATCGAAATCGAACAACGCGAACTCGATTCTAAGTGGCAGGACCTCTGGGGTGTCGGGGCAACCGCCGACCCAGAATTCCAGGCTCTCGAAGACTTACGCTATGAAAAGCAACGAGAACTCGACCATGCATACCGGTTCGGTAACCGACACATCGAGGACATCTGGAACGAAATCAACGAGTTGAACTCGACTCAGAACTGGGGGAACACCGACTCCCAGATCCAGTCCGAGGAAATCAACCAGGAAGTAAACCGCCTTTACGACCAATATAACGAGTTATTGAACGCAGGCAGCGGCGAAGCGGCATTGCTCGAAGAAAAGGCGCGCGCAATCCAGGAAGAACTGGACACTCTTTACAACCGCGGGTGAAACCTGATTTACAAGAATTGGGGGGAAATCGATCGGCTAGAGGGTGAACGGGCCAGGCTTTCGGCCACGGCAGGAAATGACGAGTCGATCAGAGCACTCATCGCAGATCTTGAAAATCTGAAGGCAGGGTACGTCGTAAGTAGGGACGCCGAAGTCGCTTCCCTGCTGGCAGCCCAGGCAGCCGCGGAAGACGAATTGGTCGAAACCGAAACAACGACGTTCTCTTCGGGCAGCAACGACGCTCGCATTGCTGAGCTGGAGCTGCTAATCCAGGACCTAGAGGGCCAATCCGCCGTTTTACTTGTGTCCAAACAGTCTGAAATCGATTCGCTGGACGGGCAAATAACAGAGAAAACAAACTCATATGGAGAACTGATCGACAGCACGAAGACCGATTTCCTAACCCTGTCGGCGAGTCTGCTCGCCCAGGCCGCGAGTCTGGACACCCAGATTGACGAACTTATCGAGGCAAACGCCGAAGGTTCAGCTGAGCAGATAGCCGATCTAGAGGTTCAGAGAGACGCACTGATCGCGCAGGAGGAATTAGAAGAAACGACGTTCCACGATTCCGTTACGCAATTCGAGCTGGAACGTGACGCGGGCGTGGCAGAAATCAAGTCATCGATCGACGCACTGGAGGCGGAAATCGATGACGGTCTCACCGACGCCATCGATAATGAAATCGCGGGCTACAACACCGAACTCGACGATCTGCGGTCCAGCAGCGTAGTTACGACTGTCCTGGTCACCAACACCACAGAATCCACCGACATCCAGGCGAGCATAGATTCGACCGAGGCGTACTGGAACAATCTGATTCAGGAAGCCGATATCGAAATACTGGAATTAAACTCTCAGCTGGGCCTGGTGACCGTCGATGATTCGACAGACGCACGCATCAACAACCTGCGGCTTCAGGCCGCCGATCTGGAACTGGCGCTGAACACCCGGATCGCCGATCTCGAAGGGATCGTGAATGAACTGTTCCGCCAGGCCAACAACGCCGGCTCCGGCAGTTCTGCCGGCCTTGACGAAGTGCAATCGCAGATCGACGCACTCAACCATAAGCTTGAGCTGATCTGGCAACAGGAGTCGTCGAACGGGTTGAATATCCTCAGGCAGGTCCAGGCACTTGAAGAACAGGCTCGGACCCTGAATGACGAATTCCAGGTGACGACACGGGCGCTGGAGGAAGAACTCTGGGACATTGATGACCGATTGAGCGTCTTCTAAAGAGACCAGGAATCGGGACACAGGACGGTTCAGGTCGAGTACGAGGCGGAAATGGCCTTGCTCCAGCAGCGCCGGATCGAACTCGAAGAGCAGCGATGGGCGCTTGAGTTGGAAGAACGAGCAACTTTCGATGAGATCGAAGCTAAAAATGCCGAGGCAATTGCAGAGATCAAGGCAATCGAAGATGGAGATCTCAGCGAAATCCGCACCCAGATTCGCGAACTGGAACTCGAACTGCGAGGCTTCTACGCGACGCAGCGAGAAATCGAAATTAAAATGGACGAGGCACGCCGGCTGGTAGAGGACAAACAGAGAGAAATTGAGGACAACTTGCTGGATCTGCTCGACGCTGTCGCCGGTGTCGAAACAGACTCGGCGCTGAGTGCCGATGCCGATAACGAGCCGGATGGCACAATCCCTGAGATCAGCGGGACCGCCACGCCGTTCGAAGTGGCCGACTAGGTCGGGCTCACTAAAATAAGCGACTCACGAGACGCCACGGCCCACGCCGTGGCGTCTCCGCGCTCGGCATAAATGCGTACCGACAACCCGCATGCAGCGGCCAAGGTTTGACACACTTATTTCTAATGACTTCCATCGATTCAGCCCATTCAAACCACGGCGATTTTCATTAACCATGATCGTTGTCGAAAACCTCACCAAAACGTTTGGCGGTCGCGCCCTGTTGTCGAGCGTGTCGTTCGCTGTTTCTTCGGGTGAAAAGGTTGGCATTGTCGGCCCGAACGGTGCCGGAAAAACAACGCTGTTGAAGATGATCGCCGGCGATGAGCCGATGAACGCCGGACAGGTGAGCCTGTCAGAAGGAGAACTTGGCTATCTTCGCCAGGAAGCGGACGTTAATCTTGCGCGCAGCCTGGTTGAAGAGATGTGGACAGCGCTGCCAGAGCTTTCGTCACTGCGTGAACGCATCGTCGAGATAGAGGATGCATTAATACTTGAAAATGGCGATCCCGAAACGCTGGCTGCTGAACTCGACGAAAGTCACGATCGATTCAAAGTACTTGGTGGAAACGGCATCGATGCGTCCATTGCCAGGTTGACCCGGGGACTGGGATTTGCGCCAGAAGATCTGGACAAACCGTGTGGAGATTTTTCAGGCGGCTGGCGGATGCGGATTTCACTGGCAAAGATCTTGCTCCGCCGGAGCGAGCACCTGTTGCTCGATGAGCCAACCAACCACCTCGATAAATCTTCAAAGCAATGGCTCGCCCAGGAACTTGCTGAGTACAGCGGCGCGGTGCTGATGGCGACCCACGATGGCGAGTTTCTCGACAGGGTGGCAACGCGCATTTTGAACGTCGAGCAGGGCAGGGTCAGGTCGTACGCGGGCAACTACTCGGCATATCTGGAAGGCAAAGCAACCCGCCAGGCCCAGCTCGACACCGAGGCCGACCGCCAGGAACGAGAAATCGCCCGACAGGAAAAATTCATTGACCGGTTCAGGTCGAAGGCCACAAAAGCACGCCAGGTCCAGAGCCGAATTAAAGCGCTCGACCGCATCGACCGCGTCGAGCGTTTGGCAACTTCCAGGGCCACGAGGTTCGAAATCAAGTCATCGGGAAGAGTCGAACGCCGAGTCCTGTACGCCGAGTCTGTTTCGCACGACTGGGAAGGCTCCCCGGTGCTCCTTGATGTGTCTTTCGAGGTCGAAAGGGGGCAGAAGGTCGTCCTTGTTGGCCATAACGGCGGTGGCAAGAGCACATTCCTAAGAATTCTGGCCGACGAGGTCGAACCCTCCGAAGGAAAGGTGACCTGGGCCGAGAGGGCCAGGCGCGGTTACTATGCGCAGCACCAGGACGAATCGTTGGATCCGTCGCTGACCGTCCTGGAAGAGGTCCGCAGGTCGGCACAGGACCAGCCCAACGGTGCCTTGAGGGGGATCCTTGGACGGTTCCTGTTTTCTGCCGACGATGTCTTCAAGTCGGTCAGCATGCTCTCGGGCGGCGAAAAGAGCCGCGTTGCGCTTGCAAAATTCCTGGTGCGACCGAACAACGTGCTGCTGTTGGACGAACCGACCAACCACCTCGATACGGCGACACGAGACGAGTTGCTGGACGCGCTTGGCGACTACGACGGTACGATAATTTGCGCGAGCCACGACCCGGCTTTCGTCGATGAGATAGCAACCCACGTTTACACAGTCGAAAACGGCGAAATTGCACTTACGGACGTAAAGCGCTAGACGAAACGCCTGCGTCGTTAGCCGCTGGCTATTTAGCCTGCACCGACTCGATCGGGTTCACGGTAACTCTGTGGAGCGGTACTTCGCCGGTATTGATGAACTGGTGGCGGATACCGCCCGGTACCAGGATGGCGTCACCCGCTTTGATCGAGTATTCCTTCCCGTCACAGACCAGGATTCCTGACCCTTCGGTGATAAACGCCTGGTGCTCCCATTCGTGAACGTGATCCGGGCTGGATTCTCCAGGTCCGTGCTTCACGTACAGCATGACATATGTCGAAACCCCGTCTCCGGGCCCAAGCAGGGGGTTTGTGCTTCCTTGTTCATTACGAATTACCGGTTCCACTAATAATTCCTTGTCGGGGGTTGGATGCATATCACGACACCCGAACGCCACCAGGAGGTGGTGAGCGGATGCGCGGAAGAATACCTCATCGGACCGATTCCTGACCTATCTATTTATGTCGCCCGAGTCGCGAATGTTTTCCGTATTTGCCAGAAATACGCCCGTGGACGTATGCGGTCCTGCCTTCACACCTTGCGCCAGAACGGTGCTCGTTTCCGGGTTTTCTCCAGCACCGACTCATCCCATGGTGTCATCGCGTTGCCATCCGGCTGAGGCGGTCGACTTTCCCATCCGATTCGCTCATGAACGGCAGGATCTTTGTAATAAACGATGTAACTGATGTCGAGCAGCACGCCGAAATGCACAGGGTTATCTGTTTCAAACGATCTGATCGCCATATCCTGCTCGGCGCCCCCAAGGGCGATAAACGAAGGATTCTTTGACGCGAAAGATTCCACTGCGTCGGAAAATAAGCCCCAGAACCTGTCTTGCTGCCCGGCCAGCCGGATCACTTCAGGTGCTATCCCCATCTGGCCCGCAGGAAGCAGGTTGTCCACAGCCGGAATCAGGCGGTCGAGCAATGCTGACAGGAGGATTTCGTCAACACCCGCGCTGTGAGATATATCTGTCATGAACACTGCCTCTCAGGCTTTCAAATCGGACCGGTTCGCCACGATGTATTCGGCAGTACGCAAAGCAAGCGCCTGGATCGTGGGGGTCGGGTTCACCGCAGCACCGGTCACGAACACACTGCCATCGACAATGAACAGGTTGTCGACATCGTGTGATTGCCCCCATTTATCGACCACCGAGCGGGCTGGGTCGTCGCCCATGCGAGCGGTTCCCATCAGGTGCCAGCCAGAAAGCTCCATCATCGGATCGACGAATATGTCGACGGCGCCCGCGGTCTCGAAAACTTTTTTCGCATTGCCTATGGCGTGATCCAGCTGGTCACGTGAATTCTGGCTGATCCTATAGTGAATCCGAGGCGCAGGGATGCCGTCTGAATCGGTCATCTCGGGATCAAGGTCCACCGAGTTATGGAGCTCGGGAAGGTCCTCGCCGATCACTGCAAGACTCATCATGCTGCCCAGGCGATTCTGAAGTTCGGTGTGATGCCCATCGCCCCACGGGACCGGGTCCCTGAATCCACCTCGCGCTACCCATGCAGGACCCAGGCTCCGCTGGAACTGGTAGGTGTACCCCCGGACAAAGCCCCGGCTCGCGTCCGTCTCGTAGAACTCCTGGCTCATGGCGATGTTGCCCAGCGGGCCTCGCCACGTTTTCATCTTTTCTGGAAAGACACCGGTGATCATTGCGAATGGATGGAACATCAGGTTCTTGCCCACAAGACCGCTCGAATTGGCGAGGCCGTTGGGATGTGAATCGGACTCCGATAGCAAGAGGAGCCGCGGCGTTCCGATTCCGTTCGACGCCATGATTACCGAACGCGCCTTCTGGTGTCTTTGTTGTCCCTTTGAATCGATGTAGTCGGCCCCGGTGGCGCGGCCGGTCGAATCTGTAGTCACTCGCCTCACACGCGCACCGGTCTTGATTTCTGCACCGTTGCGGAGTGCCCGCGGCCAGTACGTCAGGTCGGTACTCGACTTGGCCCGCTGGTAACAGCCCATGTGGTTGTGCCCGCAGAAGTTGCAGGCATCCCGCCCTTCGCCGTAACGCTGAGAATTGATATAGCTGTCGGACGGCCACCAGTGCCAGCCCAGTTCGTCGAAAGCTCCTGCCAACCGCGTTCCGTCGGGCCCAAGCGGCAACGGGGGCATCTGCCGCGGACTCCGCGGTGGGTTGGCGGGGTCGCCGGCGATTCCGGAACAGCCCATCACATCGTCGTTCAGATCGTAATACTCTTCGAGTTCTTCGTAAGTCAGTGGCCAGTCGTCCGCAACTCCATCCAGCGTCTTCACGCGAAAATCCGAAGGGTGGAACCTCGGGGTGTGAGCGGTCCAGAGAATTGTGCTGCCGCCGACACCGTTGAACATCACAGGGGTCACCGAGGAGTCCGAAACGTTTACGGGATAGTCCTCATCCCGTTGCCTTACGTTCGGGTCAATCGACCAGTTCGTCATCATTTCAAACTCGTAATCAGGCGATGCGGATGCATATTTGGAAGGGTCCTGCCAGTAGCCCTGTTCAAGGCACATCACCTTGAACCCCGCTTCAGACAGCCATGCCGAGACTGCGCCTCCCGATGCCCCGGCACCGATCACGAGGACGTCGACCACGCCATCACCAGAACCGTTATCGCTCGCCATTGGAACCTTCCGAACGCATACCTGTTTCGATCTGAGAGTGGCAGTGTACGCGCGTTCTGATATCTGTAAAACTCCCCCGGGGAATGTATGATTTGGCCGCTTCTGATCATCGAACAGGAAATCAAATGAACCGCGAAATATCGGTAACCGACGTGAAAGTGGTCAATCTGCGGACCGTGAAGCATGTGGGCGAACTCGAACCGGCATGGAGTCCGGGTCGCAGCATGTCGTTCGACATCGGCGGCGGTTCGTTCGTAGAAGTCCATACCGACGCCGGCATCACTGGCATCGGGCCCGGGATGAACCCGATGTTCGTCGAAGGCGTCAAGCAGTATCTTGTCGGTAAGAGCGTTTTCGATATCGAGCAGCACGCCGCGTCTCTAAACTACTACATCCCCAATCTTCACTACCAGGGCATAGCGGGCGTCGATATCGCGCTATGGGACATCGTGGGCAAAGCAGCCGACCTGCCGCTCTACAGGCTCTGGGGCGGCGGCAAAGAGAAGCTGGTCCCGTACGCCAGCATGGTCCGCCTCTCCACCCCGGAAGAGCGCGCCGAACTGGCCGGATCGCTGAGCAACGACGGCTGGCAGGCGATCAAGTTGCGACTGCACCACGAAACGATCGCCGAGGACATCCGCACGGTCGAAGCTGTGCGGGAAGCGGTTGGAAATGAAATGACCATCATGGTCGATGGAAACCAGGCCCAGTCCGGCGGTGACTGGCAACCGGGCGTCCGCTGGAATTTCCAACGCGCGTACGAGACCGCAGTCGAACTGCAGGACCTCGATGTCTACTGGCTCGAAGAACCTCTGAACCGTTACGACTTCGACGGTCTTGCTGAACTTAGCAGCAAGGTCGAAATTCCGATCGCAGGTGGCGAGAACAATATAGGGCTTCACGAGTTCGTTCAGATGTGCGAACAGGGTGTTTACGGCCTGCTGCAGCCCGAAAGCATGGTGCTTGGTGGCATAACGAACCTGAGAAAAGTCGGCGTGCTGGCCGAGGCGTATGGCAAGGAAATTGTCCCGCACCACGGTGGTGGCAACATCGGCGTCATAGCCCACATGCACCTTGTGGCATCGTGGCGCCACGCCCCGTTCATGGAACTGCTGCACGATCCGCCTATCGGCGCGTACAAGAACAAATTTTCGATCATGGCTAACGCCCCTGAAGTCGATTCCGAAGGATTCATGACGGTGCCTCAGGGTCCGGGACTCGGGGTCGAGATAGGCCCGGATCTGATCTCTAACGACTAATTTCAACACCCTGTAAAGAAGATCACTCTCAGGAGAATCCCATGGCAAACGACCTATTCGCATTTATTGGAACTTACACCCGGCTTGGCAGTGAGGGTGTGTACACGCTCCGCATGAATGGCGACACCGGTGAACTCACTCAAGTTTCGGTTGCAACCGGACTGGAAAACCCGTCGTTCGTGGCCCTCGATCCCTCTGGAGATCACCTTTACGCCGTTAGCGAAACCAGTGCCTTTGACGGGTCCGGAGGTATTACGGCTTTCAGTGTGAATCGCGATACAGGTGAACTGACCCAGATCAACCAGGTTTCAACCGGTGGCCCGGGGCCATGCCATTTGATGGTCGACTCGACCGACTCGATGGTGATCGTCACCAACTACGGCGGAGGAAGCGTTTCGGCGCACCTCATCAATGACGATGGCTCGGTTTCCGAACGTACAGAGTTCATTCAGCACGAAGGTTCATCCGTTAACCCCAATCGGCAAGAACATGCGCACGCTCACTCGGTAAACATCGATGCGTCGAACGAACATGCATATGTGTGCGACCTCGGGATGGACAAGGTCCTCACATACGATATCGATCTTGCAAACGGCAAGCTTTCACTCTCCGGGAGCATCGATGAAGTGGCCGGTGAAGGGCCCAGGCACTTCACGTTCCACCCATCCCGCAACTACGTGTATGTGAATAACGAACTGGGCAACACCGTAACCGTTTATGACCTTGGCGGCGACGGTAGTCTCAAGCCGAAGCAGACTGAATCAACGTTGCCCGAAGGCTGGGAAGGCGTGAGCCATACTGCTGACATTCATGTTTCTCCGGATGGCAAATTCGTTTACTGCTCAAATCGCGGCCACGACTCGCTGGCAATTTTCTCGATCGATCAATCGACCGGCGAAATAACCCGTATTGGCATCGCACCGACCTTGGGCAAAGAGCCACGCAACTTTGCGATCACTCCCGACGGCGCATTTTTGCTTGCGGAGAACCAGAATTCAGACACCATCGTGACCTTCAAACGCGAATCTGATGGCACTATCACCCCAACAGGTTCAGTGATCGATTTGCCAGCACCTGTTTGCCTTCAGTTCCTGCCGGTCGGCGGCTGAATACGGACGTCGAGAGAAAAATTTGAAGATTACTGACGTCAAAGTGTTCCGAACGGCCACACCCGTGCACAAGACCGCGGGCACAAACTGGCTGTTCGTGCGAATCGACACCGACGTCGGTATTTCCGGCTGGGGCGAAGGCTCGCTGCAGTACAAAGATGCCGCCCTCGAAGCAGAGATTCTCGACTTCGCGAAATTTCTTGACGGAAAAGACCCGCTTCGAATCGACTGGATTTGGACTTCTCTTTATCGTCGTGTGACATGGGCGGGCGGGCCTGTATCGATGTCGGCTATTTCAGCCATTGACCTCGCTCTCTGGGACCTGAAAGCGAGGGTGCTTGAAATTCCGGTCTGGCAGCTGGCGGGCGGCATGCATCGCGACAGGCTGCGGGTCTATGCAAACGGGTGGTTCGAAGGCCTGACTGAACCCGTTCCGGGCGTTCCAGCCGAAACAGTTGCAAGGCAGGCGTCACCGAAGCTTCACGCCGAAGCAGCCGGCCGTTTGAAGGACGAGGGGTGGACCGCCCTGAAGTTTTATCCGTGGGGCGGCCCGCAGGTAATCACACCCGAACGTATTCGAACTGGCATTGAACTTGTCCGGGCGGTGCGGGAAGCCGTCGGGCCTGACATGGAGATAGGCATCGATGTTCGTGCGCGGCTCGACCCCATGAGTGCCGGACGTGTTGCAAAAGAACTGGAACCGTTCAACATTGCCTGGCTCGAGGAACCAATCCTCTATGACAACGTCGACGCGCTGGCAGAGTTCGCACGGTCCGTCAGGGTGCCGGTCTCAACCGGCGAACAGCTCTACAACCGCTGGGAGTTTCGGGCCCTGCTTGCAACAAACACTGTTCACATGATTCAGCCCGACATCTGCCACTGCGGCGGCTTTTCCGAGATCAGGAAAATAGCGGCGATGGCCGAAACGCATTATGTGTCGGTCGCTCCCCACAACTCAAACGGGCCAATCTCGACCCTGGCAAGCCTGCACCTGGACATGTCTATCCCGAACTTTTTTATGCAGGAAATATTTGTGTCGTTTGTCGACCGGTATGAGGAGATCCTGACAGCTCAGATCGACATTTCCGATGGACATGCCCGTGTACCCGATGGACCGGGCTGGGGTGCGGAACTAGACCTTGAAGCACTCGCAAAATACCCCCCAACCGACTTCACCCAGGTCGATTCCGAGCCCTACCTGGCGTTTTAGGGAAAAGATGACGGTCATCTCCCGCGGCGGTGCCACGTTGTCGTCCTGAACTCGATTCGGGATCTGTGATCGGTAACTATTAATCGGTATTTCGGACCGCCGTGTTTTCAGCGATACCTGATGTGTCGCTGAATTTGCGAACTGCAAGCCCGCGGGATTTGAGCCTCGACGCCAACCTATCGACGGTCTCATTCACCCATAAAAACCAGTAAAAGTAGCCAAACAATGATGATGGTCCGATGCCTGCTCCGAAGAAACGGAGCCACAGGCGGTATCGCCAGAGAGCCCCGTCTCACGCGCGACTCGGGCAGCACTTTTTCACGTCTGGACCCGTTGCCCACCGAATAATTCGGTCAATGGATCTGCGACAACATCACAGTGTGCTGGAGCTTGGCGCCGGTGAAGGATTCTTCACCCGGTTGATCGCGCCCGAGGTCAGGTCGCTGACGGCGATCGAAATCGACCCTGATCTGGTTATTCGGCTGAACACGCGATTCAAGAGCACTGAAAATATCAGGATCGTTCGTAAGAGCATGACGTCTACCATCGATTTTGCAGACTTCGATGTCGGTTTTGGAAACATCCCGTTTAACCGCACAGCCGACATATTCAGAAAAATCTCTCGTCCGCCCGTTGGATTCGAATCCTGTCACCTGATTGTTCAGGTTGAGGCCGCTTACCGTTTTCTTGGATCGGGACGACCGACCGAATTGGCGTTGCTGGCATATCCGTTTGTGGAAGTTAGGGTTGGGTTGAAAGTTCCGCGCTGGGCCTACACACCGCGACCATCTGTCGATTCAGTTGTGTTGCATGTCCTGGCCAGGCAATCGCCGCTGGTTTCGCGACGGAACTCACGCGCGTTTCGGTTTTTCGTGAAAACCCTGCTGCGTTCTGGTACCCGCAAGCTCTGGCGAGTAGTCGGCGAAGACATTTCATTTTCACGCTGGCGACAAATCTGTGTTCAGGTAGAGATCGACCCGTCCGATTCCCATCTCGCCTTGAGCATGCCGCAATACATCGGACTGTTCGATGCGATCAATACCTAGTCAATAATCGCCAGACGCTCAGTCTCAACCTCTTCAAACCATGTCTCCAGCTCAACGAGCATCCGACTGGCCACCACAGGATTTTCGGCTGCCAAATCGTGGGTTTCACCGGGATCCACCGACAGGTCGTACAGCTCGGGTTTTTGCGGCTCGGGAACGATCTTCTCTGGTTCCGGCCAATCGAACACCCCGGAAAAATTCTCGGGATGATATTTGTATTCGATATCCTGCTCAACGTACCGGTCCGCAAGTTCCCTGTCGGCCTCGGTCACATAAGAAATATCCAGGGCAGGGCGGACCAGCTTCCAGTCGCCATGGCGCATCGCGGCATTTGTCGTACCGATGGGCGAATCGCCGTTCCACTGCCAGAAACGTCGTGGCTGCTCTTGAGGCGAGTCACCGCGTAACACGGCCGAGACATCATGCCCGTCGATCGGTTTTTCACCGATGTGGGAAGCCCCCGCCAGTGACAGCAGGGTCGGCAGCCAGTCGGTGAAGCAAACCTGATCACTCACCTCGACGTCCTGTGGCAGGCCATTGGCCCACCTTGCGATCATCGGCACCCGAATCCCACCCTCGTACACCGAGCCCTTCGCACCGGCAAAACCGCAGTTGAACCGGCTGCCATCAAGTGAAACTCCCTCTGGGACCTGGTCGAGCCGGTGATTAAACGCCGGGCCATTGTCGCTGGTGAACATCAGCAACGTATCGTCCTCAACCCCGGCCGTTCGCAGGGCCTCACGGACCTTCGCAATCCCCCGGTCCATCACCTCGATCATGGCGTAGATCAACGCTATCCCGGGCTCGAAACCTGCCTCGACATAACTCCGGGTGACATCGTCCGGTGCCTGCAAAGGACTGTGTGGCGCGTTCCATGTGACCATCAGGAAGAACGGTTCAGATTTGTGGCGGCCAATGAACTCGGCAGCCTCGTCGGCAAGCACATCGGTCAGATAACGGCCGTCCGACCTCTCGAGTGATCCATTGCGGTCCAGGTTCCACCTGTAGTAGTCGGCCCAGCCACCCCTGAACCCGGCGAACTCGTCGAACCCCCGGGCGTTCGGGTGAAATCGCGGGTCGAGTGCGCCGTTGTGCCACTTGCCGACCATTCCGGTTGCATAGCCGGCTACCTTGAAAGAATCAGCAATCGTGACCTCATCGAGCGCTATCCGGTCGTTTCCGAGAACTTCCTGGGGAGTTATCGCCCCGGTCCTAATCGGGTAGCGGCCCGTCAGCAGCGCGGCGCGAGAGGGCGAACAGACCGCCGACCCTGCGTAGTGCTGTGTGAATCGCAACGATTCGGAAGCCAGCTCGTCGAGCGCCGGTGTGTGAACGCGGCCCTCCGAGTACAGTCCGAAATCACCGTAGCCCATGTCGTCGGCTACCATCAGGACGATGTTTGGACCGGTCAAAGCATTCTCCATCTTCGATTTGCTGGATTGACGAAATGACACGACCCGAGCGGCCGCGCCAACCCTCGACATTCTAAAGTCGGCGATTGGCATGGTGAACCCCAGAAGCTTACTGTGGTCGTCTCATCACTACACAAAATCTCGAAAGCATGGATAAATGTATGGCGATCGAAACCAGCCGGCTCGGTAAGACAGGGCTCGAAGTAGCACGACTCGGCATCGGCCTTTCCGAAGTCGGCTTCAACCTCGAACTGACGGATGTCGAACAGGCCCGGTCGGTTATCAACCAAGCCCTGGACAATGGCGTCAACTTTTTGGATACCGCTGCATGCTACGGCATAAGCGAGGAACTCCTCGGGATGGTGGCGTCTGAAAGGCGCGACGAGTACGTACTGGCCACAAAAGCCGGCCACTTCCTGCCCCGCGGCGAAGGGGGGGACTGGACCTACGAACTGATTATTTCGTCGATCGACCGCTCCCTCGACCTTATGAAGACCGACCACGTCGACCTGGTTCAACTGCATTCCTGCACTGTGGAAGTGCTTGAGCGTGGTGATGTTATCCGGGCAATGCAGGACGCCCGGGCGGCAGGTAAAACGCGGTTTATCGGTTACAGCGGCGACAACGAAAACGCTAAATGGGCAGTCACAAGCGGGCTGTTCGATACCCTTCAGACCAGCTTCAACATGGTCGATCAGTCGGCGCGCACGAACCTGTTTGCTGATGTCGAGGAACGGGATATGGGGCTGATAATCAAGCGCCCCATCGGTAACGCCGTCTGGGGTGCCACGGTTAATTCAGAGCCTTACTCGCACCTTTCCGATTACACAGCCGAGTACTTCCGGCGGGCGGGTGTGATGCAGGCCGACGGACCCCTGGCAGATGAACCCGACGATCGGATCCGCCTGGCCCTGGGCTTCACCCTGGCCCATCCTGAGGTTGACGTGACTATCGTTGGCACCCAGCGACCCGCCCACATGCAGTCGAACCTGGAGATGGTCGCCCGGCCGCTGGGTGTGACCGATGCCACCGTAGCCGATCTACACGCCAGGTGGGACAAACATTCCGATGGCTGGGTGCAGCGCGGGTAGCTAGATAGTCCCGCCACTGCCTACAATGAAGTGTCGTTTGCACAGAGCGAAACCACCGGTCGGGGGAGTGGCGAAATGGCAGACGCGCATGCCTTAGGAGCATGTG
>Ga0066376_10000262_pt1 | contig 47771 bp, 44 predicted proteins | sample Knorr_S15_td_Bot_FD_77009 | JGI IMG/M metagenome (GOLD analysis project Ga0066376, IMG submission 77009) | Marine microbial communities from Southern Atlantic Ocean transect - Knorr_S15_td_Bottom_ad_5009_LV_A | ecosystem: Environmental > Aquatic > Marine > Oceanic | place: Southern Atlantic... | reverse complement strand
GGCAAACCTTTCACTACCCAACGCTTCGACCGGCGCATCCCTGATTTATGGCCTTTACGCAACGCCGACGGCATTGCGGTTACTCGGTCTTGGCCACGTCAAGTCGTGGTCGGCGAGAAGCAAGACCATCCACATCACCAAAGTGTTTGGTTTAGTCACGGCGATATAAGTGGTATGGACTTTTGGCACGACTCAACCCTCAAAATTAGCGCCAACGGAGTGACCAAATTCCAATCAGGGCAAGACAAAGGCTGGTGGCGAAACCAGTTCACATGGATGGATCAAAATGGAAAATCCATTGCCGAGGAAATCCGTCAAACTACCGCATTTGTAAACGTAAAGGCAAGAGGCTTGGATTTCGACATTGTCATGCACGCCAAGGACCGGGGATTTGTTTTTGGGGATACCAAAGAAGGCAGTTTTGCGGTCCGGCTAGCCACCGGTTTAGTGGCTGATCAAGGGGGTGAACTCATCAACAGCGAAGGACATCGCGGCAAGGAGGCCTGGGGGAAAAAAGCACGTTGGGTCATGGCCCAAGGAATGCTGGAAGGGAAGTCGGCCGCATTGGTGATTGCCGGTCATCACAACAATCTGCGTCACCCCACCACTTGGCACGCCCGTACTTATGGTTTGGTGGCTGCCAATCCCTTTGGACTGCACGACTTTCATAAAAATCCCGAAGGAAGTGGGATGGTAGAAATTTCAGCCGGCGATGCCATCCGAATGCGCTATCGGGTTTTGGTATTCACCCATCACCCTAGCGCCGAAGAAATTGAAGGCTTATTAAAAGGATTTAGTTCGGCGCCCAAACTCTAAGCCGACGGATACAACCGGTATCGTCGAAGGAGCCAAAACCGAGTTGGCCTTTGCCAAATCCTTCGCCGGGTGCTTCGCGGACTAATTCGCCGTCGAAAAATACTTGCAAGGCGCCGCCTGGGGTCAATCGTTCTAGCCGAACTTTGTGCCAAACATCTCCCCAGCTGATCCCTTCCTTCGCAACCGGTGAGCGCGCCACTCGGGCAGCTTCATTCACCAGAAAAATATTGTGGGCGCGGGTGTCGGGCATAGTGGCCAAATGCACATAGCCATATTGGGAAGGAGATTGGTAAGCAAAAAAGAAACATAAATCCCGATGCCCATAGTCCCGACCGATTTGGCGCACTTCGGCCTCCATCACGAAAGCATCAAACTGGGCATTCTTAAGCAAGCCATAAGTCCGCGGGGAGCGAAACGGCGGCTTGAACTTGGAGCCTTCGGCAAAACACATCATGCCGCCGTAGTCATCCGCCCAGCTCCAAATATTTGGGTCTGAAAAAGTGAAGGACTCCAAGCTCTGTGCAGTCCCGAAGCCCTCATCCACAACCAAGGGCCAACTCTGCGGAGTGGGCACCGTGCACCCCCCCAAACAAAACAAAACGGCAAATCGAATCATCATGGAATTTTAGCTGCGTACCAAAGTTTAGGGAAACTTTAGCGGGCCGGCCGCGGCCACGCCGCGGGCTTTCCGGGCGACTAAAGCTTCCCTAAACTTTGGTACGCAGCGGGATGAAAGCCAATGCGGTGGGCGATGGCTTCGTACTCCACACCCTCTTCCAATTGCACTGGGCCAGGAGCTACATTCCACCGCTTTTCCCCTTTCTTCCGCCAACCCACCGAAGCTCCACTGGTAGGGGATTGAAATATCCAGCCGCCCTTGGGTAATGTCACCAAAACCGGTGGCTGAGTTTTAGGCTGAACCCCAGCCGGCGGCCAAAGGCGGGTTTTCACCATTTCCATTTCCGGAAGCAAGCCAAGGTCACCAGTTCGGGTTTGCCAAGCGAGAAGGGCTGACTCCAGACGCTCCATCTCCGGAGCGAAATTTTGTTCGCCGGCACGATTATGGATTTCATGAGGGTCTGATTCCAATTCATAAAACTCCTGTGCTGGTTTGGGCGCCAAGGACAACTGCCATTGATCTTGGGTCAGTTCACCCGATGCCCGCAAAGCATGAATATCCGCCATCATGGGAATGTTTTCGGCGTAATCTACCGGATAAATCCGCGGACGGTTTAAAAAGTCATTTTGGATGAATCGAAACCGGCCATCGGTGACTGCCCGGGTGCGGTCGGTCTTCGAATCCATGCGGTCAGCATGGAAGAAAACAAACTTTTGTGGTTGGGTCTCAAAAGTACCTGCAAATGCATGACCCATCATCCATTTCGGTGGTTTCATCCCCGCCATGGAAATCATGGTTGGCGCAAAATCCACAAAACTGACCAAACGGTCGGTCACCGTAGGATTCATAGATGGGTGACGAATAATCAACGGCACCTTGGTACCCGAGTCATACACACAACGCTTGCCGCGCGGCAACCCCACCCCATGGTCGCTAAAGAAAAAAATGATGGTCCGTCCCATCAGGTCGGCTTCCTCTAAGTCCTGAATGATTTTCCCAACCTGCGCATCCATTATGGCAATATTGTCATAGGTTCGGGCGATGTCTTGGCGAACTAAATCTGTATCTGGATAATAAGGAGGAACCTTAACCTCGGCCGGGTTCACCGTGGGCGGTCGCCGGCGGGTAGTTGAAAATGTGCCACTTTCGTGGGTCATCCCAAGATTGAAAACTGCAAAAAATGGTTGGCTTGCATCCGGCCGATTTTTCCAATGGGCTTTTCTGCCGGATTCGTCCCATACCGTCACCGGTGCTTTGAATTGATAATCTTTTTTTGCACTATTGGTGCAGTAATATCCTGCCATGCGTAATAATTCTGGAAAACACCGCACGTCGGCCGGCGGGGTGGCTTCATAACTTGGAATATTGTCGTAAGCGGTAGGGTCTTTGCGAAGCGCGGCTTTGCTTGGGTTTCCAGTGCGCATATGCATGGCCCCAATGGCAGTGGCATAGCAACCAGTAATTAAAGTGGCGCGGGCGGGGGCACAAACCGGAGCATTGGCATAGGCATGGGTGTAAAGAGTGCCACTTGCCGCCAAACGGTCCACATTGGGCGTAGCCACCGTGTCGTCTCCGTAGCAACCCAACCACGGACTCATATCCTCAACCGAAATCCAAACGAAATTGTATTGCTCAAAGGAATCCGCCTGCAAACCGAACCAAAGAAAAAAGAGCATCATCATCGACTCTCGGTGACCGTGGCTACTTTAAATTCCTCTCGCCGCTGGTTTAACGCTTCCGATTGAACGGCGCATTTTTTTCGCAAATCACGCAGTAATTCCGAACTTTCCATTTGAGCAATGAGGTTGTTTTTTTCAGCCGGGTCCGCATTTAAATCAAATAACATTTCAAATTCAGGTTTTCGGCTGGAAAAATCAAGGTCACTTTCTTTGTAACTCACTACTCCGTCATACATGCGAATATATTTCCAAGAATCCGTGCGGATGCCTTCTTGGAATGGGTTATCTCGGCCGGTGTAGAGACTTTCTAAAAACAATTCGTCCCGCCAAAATGCGGCGTCATTCAACATCAACGGACGTAAGGATTTTCCATCCATGAAATCCATGGCGGGGACGTCGGCGTAATCCAGAATCGTCCGGGTAATGTCCAAACTGGAAACTAATTTCGCCGACGTCACCCCTTGGCGGTGTTTTGGCAACCTAGGGTCATAGATAAAGCAGGGGATTTTGGAAGCTAAATCATAAAGCAAAGATTTTCCGCCCATACCGTACTCCCCCATCAACACCCCGTGGTCACTTGCGTAAATAATGATGGTGTTTTCTGCCAAACCGCGGAACTTTAAGCTGGCCATGAGTTTGCCAATCATTGCATCCACCCCAGTAATCGTTTGATAATAACGGATGTGGTGCTCAAGAGCAGTGGGCCGAGTGTAGGCATAAGGATAAACCTGATTTTTTCGGCCTCTATCTTGGTCCATGATGAATTTAGGAATAAATCGGTATGGGTCTAGCCCTGTTTCTTCCGGAATCTCAACCTCGATATCGCGGTACAGTTGGTCAAAAATAGGATGCCCCTTGAGTTTTGGATTTTCATTCGCCGGCCGGGTCATGCGCCTCCAATCTGGGTAATCCGGATACATACTAGTCACTTGAGAACCATGTGGAACATTGAGGCTGACTGACAAACAAAATGGTTTGTCTGCAGGAAGGCCATCAAAAAATGATTCTGTGGCTTCCCCCATGATGGCAGTGATTTGGTTTTCCTCAGCTCGGTGATAGGGTTTGGTACTGGGACTTTGAAAATCTTTTGGGAAAAACTTGGTCCAGCCATCGTGCGCCCACCAAAAATCAAACTTTTCCTTGGCCTTGCCCCGAAAGGCATAGTACTCCACCCCAAACTTGCCCACGAACCCCGTGTGATAACCGGCGTCCCGCAACAATTTCGGGTAAGCCTGCGCCCATTGGGCTTCGGTTAGTTGATATGAAGAGGTAAACCCCACCCCATGAACCCGCTCATGCATGCCGGTAAACAGGGAAACCCGGCTGGGGGAACAAACCGGTTCGGCAATGTAAGCGTTCTTAAAGCGCACCGAACTTTTCAACAAGCGATCCACGTGGGGAGTTTTGACAAATGGGTGGCCCATGCCGCCGAAGGAATTGTCCCGCTGGTCGTCGGCAAGCAGAAAAATAATGTTGGGCCGACTAGACTCTTCTTCCATGGCATTCGCGCACGAATACAACACCGAGGTGGCGGTCAACAAGAAAAGTAAGGTTCGCGTGGGAAACAAGGTCAGCAATCCTATCTCTCTCCTGTTTGGGTTCTCACTGCTGTTCTTTCCAATTTCGTCCTGCGCTATTCCCATTCAGCCAGCTGACCCCCCGCGCATCCTCATTTTGGGCGATTCCATTTCGATGGGCTATCTGCAAGGCGTAAAGGCATTCTTTGGAGAGTCAGCGGTGGTGATGCGGCCCTACATCCTTAAAACCGGCAAGGGCGAAAACTGTGAAGGAACCACCAGGGGGGTCAAGGCAGTGCATCGTTGGTTGGCTCTTGAAGGGGGAAGCTGGGACATCATTCATTTTAATTTTGGATTGCACGACATTAAGCGGATAAATCCAAACACAAAAAGGAATTCGGACAACCCAAATCACCCACCTCAAGCATCCTTGGATTTGTACATCGCCCAACTTCGGGAAATTACCCAAGTCTTAAGAAAAAGAGGAGCCAAATTAATCTTTGCCACCACCACTCCCGTTCCCGCTGGCAAAGTGCGGCCGCATCGTGACCCCGCCGACGTCCTTCTTTACAACCAAGCCGCCAAAGATTTAATGGCTGAATTTCAAATCCAAGTGAATGATTTGTATGCCATTGCGTTACCCAAGCTCATGGAAATCCAAATGCCAAGCAATGTGCATTTCACCAAGGAAGGGTCACTCATCTTGGCTAGACAGGTTGCTTCAGCAATTCAGGCCGAAATTAATCCTTAAACCAAGATTTCCTTGATGACTTCGCCACTGACATCGGTAAGGCGGAAATCCCTGCCTTTGGCGCGCACCGTCAGTTTAGTGTGGTCAATGCCAAGCAGATGCAACATGGTGGCATGCAAATCATGGACATGGGTCACGCCCTCGGTTGCGTAATAACCCAACTCATCAGTAGCGCCGTGGCTCATGCCTCCTTTGATTCCGCCACCAGCCATCCACATGGAAAAGCCGCGAATATGGTGATCTCGGCCTAGGTTCTTGCCCTTGCTTTGCGACATCGGAGTGCGGCCGAATTCACCTCCCCAAACCACGAGGGTGTCTTCCAATAATCCCAGCCGGTCCAAGTCAGTTACCAAAGCCCAAGTCGGCCGGTCAGTTAAGCCTGAACAAATATTTATGTATTTCTTTATGCCATCGTGATGGTCCCAACCGCGGTGGTAAAGCTGGATGAAACGCACCCCGCGCTCCGCCAGCCGACGTGCCATTAAACAATTTGCCGCATAGCTACCGTCGGCGCCTTCCGTCCCATACAAATCCAAAACCTCCTGGGGTTCATTGGAAAAATCCGCCAACTCCGGAACACTGGTTTGCATCCGGAAGGCCAATTCGTATTGGGCAAGACGGGTCTCCATTTCCGGGTCCCGCACTTGCTGATTGCGAAGCTGATTTAATTTGCCAATGGCATCAATGGTCTCGCGTTGACGCTGAGGATTCACCCCCGGTGGGGACTTCACGTAATGCACCGGGTCGCCTTGGCTTTGGAAAGGAACCCCCTGGTATCGACTAGGCAAAAACCCGTTGTTCCATTGGCGGCTATTAATCGGCTGGGGGTCTCTACCGCCGACCGAACTCAGTACCACGAATCCTGGCAAGTTGGCGTTTTCACTTCCTAATCCATAGGTCACCCAAGAACCCATGCTGGGTCGCCCGGAAATGGCAACGCCCGTATTCATAAAGGTGTGCGCTGGATCATGATTGATTTGTTCGGTTTCCATCCCTTTCAAGACGCAAATCTTGTCCGCCAATTTTGCTGTCCACGGTAGAGCATCCGAAATCTCTAAACCACTTTCCCCATGCTTTTGAAATGCGAATTGAGGTCCAAAGGCCAACAATTTTTGGCCTTGGAGTTGGGCAATGGGTTGGCCTTTGGTAAATGATTCTGGCATGGGCTGTCCGTTCATTTCCGCCAACTTAGGTTTGTAATCAAAAGTTTCCAAATGGGAAGGCCCACCGGCCATGCACAAGAAAATCACTCGCTTTATTTTTGGCGGATAATGAGGCAGACCGGAAACCCCCGGTGCAATTCCTGGGTCCTGAAAAAGTTGGGCCGCACTTGCATTGGAACCCATGAATTGGGCAAGTGCAGCAGTGCCCAAACTTAAACCACTGCGCTGAAGAAATGTGCGCCGGTTGATTGATTGATTTGAGAACGGGGAGGTCACGAGCGAGTCACCGTTTCATGCAGATTCAGCAAGGCCCTGGCAACCGATGTCCATGCCGCCAACTCCGAAATCGCTAACTCTGGAGAATGCTGAAAATATCCTACGGCCAATAAAGCCGCGGCACTTTCCGGATTTTCTCCGAATGAGAGCCGATGTTGTTGCAGTAATTTAATGATGACCGACACTTCCGCCGAAGTAGCTGTGCGGCCGGATACTTGGCGAAATGCCCAAGCTAGGCGACTCTGGTCTGAGTCACCACCCTCCAATAAAATCCTTTGGGCTAACGCCCGTGCAGCCTCAACGAAAGTGGGGTCGTTGAGTAAAGCCAAGGCTGCAGATGGAGTGTTAGAGATTGCCCTTTCCGCAGTGCACTCTTCCCGTGTGGGTGCATCAAATGCGAGCATGGATGGATGCAAAAAAGTTCGTTGCCAATGGGTATAAACCCCTCGCCGATATTGCTGCGCCCCTTTCCCAACTTGGTATTTCCGGGCAGGAAAATTCAAATGCACGTAATAACCAACTGGCTGATAAGGAAGTCCACTTTTCCCACCAATTTTATTCGATAAAAGTCCAGCAGCGGATAGTGCTTGGTCCCGAATGAGTTCCGCCTCCAATCGCCATCGATTCTGCCGACCAAACCATTGGTTGTCAGGATCCTTTTCCAAATGGTCGGCCGAAGGAACCGAAATTTGACGATAGGCGTTAGTGTTGACTAATAATTTCACCATGGCCTTGACATCCCAACCGCCTTCTCTAAATTCCACCGCCAACCAATCTAATAATTGGGGATGTTCTGGCCACGCACCCTGGCTACCCAAATTATCCAGCACTTTGGAAAGCCCGCGGCCGAAAAATTGACGCCATAAACGATTGACAAAAACTCGAGCAGTCAGTGGATGCTGAGCATTCATCAACCAAGTGGCTAAATCCAAACGAGTGGCGCGGTCTCCTTGCTTTTCAATGGGCGGCAATACCTTCGGCACATTGGGCTCCACAATCTCGCCGCTCTCATCCATCCAGTCTCCCCGGTTTAATACCCGGATAGTGCGCGGCTCCGATGATTTGGAAATCATGACCCGCCGGGGCTTAATAGCTTCTTTTTCGGTAACCAACACCGCCCGCGATTCGTCATCTTCCGCCGCCTCAATTTTTTCTTCCAGAGCGGCAATCGCAATGCGGTCCAGCGGAGAAAACAAATCCATCTCTGGTTCCCGCGGCGTGGGATTCGTGTTTCGCCCAGAATCCTTACGTAAATGGCCGCGGTCGTCAATGTCAGCGAAAAATGCCGCAAATTGATAAAAATCCTTTTGTTCAATCGGGTCAAATTTATGGTCATGGCATTGCGCACAACCCACCGTCAACCCCATCCAAACGCTCCCGAAATTGCGGACGCGGTCGGCGTCATAAATGGCGGCGTACTCTTTTAATTGCACACCCCCCTCGTGGGATGACTGCAATAGCCGGTTGTAACAAGATGCAATTAAGCCATCATCTCCGGCACCTTCCACCAAATCTCCCGCCAATTGCATACGAGCAAATTCATCAAAAGGCATGTTCTCATTAATGGCGTGAATCACCCAGTCTCGATATGGAATTACGTTGTGGACTTGGTCCCCATGGTAACCCACCGTGTCTGCAAAGCGCACCAAGTCCAACCAGCCCATGGCCATGCGCTCACCAAAATGCGGCGAAGCCAATAACCGATCTACTTGCCTTTCATAAGCCCCCGGCTTGGAGTCCGCTAAAAAATCATTCAGCTGCCCAGCGGTCGGCGGCAAGCCAATCAAGTCTAGGGACAGTCGACGCAATAAAGTCCACCGGTCCGCTTCCGCCGAAGGCACCAAGCCCTGCCTGCTTAAGTTTTCCAAAATAAAAGCATCAACAGGAGTAGCAGCAAAAAGGTTTTCCATTGCCGGAACTTGAGGACGAACGGGTGCAATAAAAGCCCAGTGTTCTTCCCATTTTGCCCCTTGCTCAATCCACAGCTCCAGGGTCCTTTTTTCTTTTTCTGTCAGCGCTTTATGCCAATCCACTGGCGGCATCCGGTCTAGGCGGCTGGCCCGAATCCGATATCCCATTTCGCTTCCCTCAACATCACCGGGAGTTACTGCGGCATAACCCCCGCGGTCAGCCAAAGCCCCAGACTGAATATCCAAACGTAAATCACCTTCGCGGGCGCCGCCATCGGGACCATGACAAGCAAAACATTTGTCCGCCAAAATAGGCCGTACATCTTTATTGAAGAAAATCTCTCGTCCTGGCTCCACCCCGCTCAGCAGCAATGGAGGGACTGCCGCAAGCACAGCCAATCCAAGGAAACCCATCGGGGATGGCGAGAAATTCATAGGGTAGGGAGTTTATAGCCCTTTTCTCCTGTGCATTAAGCGGAATTCAAATAAACACCCTTATTTGGGCTATGGTCCCGTAAGCACTTTCATGACTCACTCCCCCACCTCCTTTTTGTGGTTGATTCTCACTCTCCTCGTTTGGGCCAGTCCCGTTCAAGCCCAAGCAGAAGCCGGCCCCTTTACTGCAAAATGGAAAGACGTCCGCTTTGAAGATTCCAAATTTGACCGCGGGAAAATCATTGGCCGGATTTACGTCCCCACCACGCAAAGTGAAATCAAAGAGAGTCCGGCTACAGAAATCAAGCCCAGCCCGCTCATCGGCTTTATGCACGGTTGGATGGCTAAACATCAATATTATGATTCACTCGCCTTACATCTGGCTTCATGGGGATTTGTGGTTGCCTCCATAGGAACTCAGACTGGACAGAACGGAAATATTTGGGATGAAGCCAAAGACACCCAATCTTTGATGCATTGGGTCGCCAAGCAAAGTGAAGATTCTGAATCGTGGCTATCAGGAAGAATCGCCGAAGGTGACTGGGGAGCCAGCGGTCATTCCATGGGTGGAGGGGCTTGCATTGAGCTCATCAAGCTTGAGCCAAAAGTCCAAGTGATTGCGCCACTGCAACCTTGGCTAGACCCCACTATGAAATGGTCGAATGCAGCATTTAAAGCTTTAGGAAAATGGACCGGCAGTGCCTGGTTTGTCGCCGGCAAGTTGGATACCGTTTGCCCCTCAAAGATGGTGCGTTTGGGATTTGACCAAGCAAAATCAGCGTCCCGAAAATTCTTCACCGAGTTCGATTATCTAGGTCACGTAGGTCCCATCAATGGCCCCCCTTCCCATCCGAAATTATCCAGTTCCCAAAAGTTAAGCTTGCACCAACAAATCCTAAGCCGATTTTTTCGAGCGGAAATCCTTGGGCTAGAAGACCAATACCAACATCTACTCCGCCCCTTCCCTCACGCCGACGCCAACGTGCAAATTAACTCCTGCCTCGTACCCATCATCTGGCTAGAAAAAAACATGCTCCACGTGGTAAATACAGCGGGAGGAAAACTAGAGGTCTTCGGCGCAACCCACTCTGCCGACGAATCCGGCAAGTTTGTCATTCCCATCCCGGTTAACCATAGCGGAAAAATTCAAGTCACTGCCGGAAAATTTCAAAGCCGCATCATCACCCTCCCTTGAAATCCTTCGGCCCCCGCTTGGTGTACTCGCCCTGCCCTGACAAAGCCCCCTCTTTATCTTCCATTAAAAAGGCTTCTGACCAAGCAGAACCAAACATCATTAAGCAGCAACGTGCTTTCAAAATGACGTCTGCGTACCGGGCCGCCATGCACGGCTTGAATTGGCTATCCATGTACGCCGGCCGGGAACCCGCAACATCGACTTGGGTCATGAAAGTCCTGCAAAGGGACCAGAAGGAAAGGTAACCTTGCCTCGCGGAATACTCTTCGCTCCGTTTGCTTTACTTGGGGTACTCTTTTGTTCAGCAAAGCCTGAGCCCCTCAGTCGGCCCAACGTGGTCATTTTTTTCGCCGACGATGCCGGCTATGCCGATTTTTCTTTTCAAGGGAGCAAAACCCATCTAACCCCGCGCATTGATTCCATTGCCGCCAATGGGATTCGGTTTTCAAACGGGTATGTTTCCGCTTCCGTTTGTAGCCCTTCCCGGGCAGGACTTCTAACTGGAAGATACCAACAACGATTCGGCCATGAATCCAATCTTCCGGGCGCCAAAGACAAAACGGTTCCAGATTCACTACGGGGATTACCAGTAAACGAAATCACCATCGCCGACCTTCTCAAAAAGGAAGGTTACACCACTGGGATTATTGGCAAATGGCACTTAGGAATGGAACCGCAGTTCCATCCCACTCGCCGAGGATTTGATGAATTCTTCGGCATGCTTGGAGGAAGTAGCCCCTATCACCCGGGCAAAGCTAAGGACATCCAGTGCACCTACAAGGAAGTTGACCCTATTGGACTTCCCTACCTCACCGATGCCTTTGGCGACGAGGCCGCCGACTTCGTCACCCGCCACAAGCAAAACCCCTTCTTTCTTTATTTAAGCTTTAACGCTCCCCATGGACCCCTCCATGCAAGACCAGATTATTTAGCCGCAGCAAAAACCTCTTTTGAAACCGAAAGCCGCGCAATCAACGCCGCCATGACGCGGTCGTTGGATGAAAATGTGGGCAAGGTTTTGGATACGCTGAAAAAAGAAGGCTTACTCGAAAACACCCTAATTTTATTTTTGAATGATAATGGTGGAGCGATGCCCTCCAACGCATCCTTAAATTCACCTTTAAGAGGAACGAAAGGAACTTGCCTTGAGGGCGGAATCCGAGTACCTTTTTCATTCCAGTGGCCCGCTAAACTGCCAAAAGGAAAGACCGAATCTCGTCCGGTCATCAGTTTAGATTTGTTACCAACCATCATGAGTGCGGTAGGCGGAATACTCCCGACCGACAGGGTCTTTGACGGAGTGAATCTCATTCCTTTCCTAACCAATGGATGGGCATACCAAGTCATGCTCCCTCATGAAACTTTGTATTGGAAATTAAATTGGGCCGCCGCAATCCGCAAGGGAGATTGGAAGCTGGTCCGCACTCCCGACGACCAACATTGGCTTTTCAACTTGGCCAAGGACCCAAGTGAAAATGAAAACCAATTTAAGTCTAAGCCGAAAATTGCAGAAGAATTATTAGCGGATTTGAAAACTTGGGAAGATCAGCTGATGACCCCTATTTGGACAACCAGCCCAAAATGGAAGAAGCACAGCCTTCAACGCTACAATCAAAAAACCGTCAACGGTTTCCAAAAAAAATAAGCTTGTCATGAAACTAAATTCGAAACTAAGCATTGTTTCCGCGCTTTGTATCCTCGCTCTATTGTCAGGGGCTTTAAGTGCCAATTTAGCGCCGGAACCTCATCGGTTGATGGAAAATACAGCCATCAAGTTTTTAAATCTACTTAATGAACAGCAACGAAAACAATGCGCCTTTTCTTTTAGTCACCCAGAGCGCCGAAAGTGGGCATATCTTCCCGGAAATCGCGTCGGACTCCCCGTTGGAGAACTCAATCAAAAGCAGAGAACCCAGTTTACTTCCTTACTGCAAGCTGGCTTGAGCTCGGCTGGTTATTTCAAGGCGGAAGGGGTACTCATCCTTGAGGCGGTATTAAAAGAATTACAACCCAACGCTGGCCGGGACCCTGGAAAATATGTGCTTAGTTTTTTCGGTAAACCGGGTCAGGGGAATTGGGGTTGGAGCTTTGAAGGACACCACTTGTCGGTCAACTTCACAGCAGATTCCAAGGGTGGACGCGCCTCAACGCCGCTCTTTTACGGAGTTGCGCCGGCAACGGTGGCCGAAGGCCCTCATCAAGGTTTTCGGGTTTTAGGAGCCGAAGTTGATTTGGCGCGAATTCTTTTCCACTCTTTCAACATGGAGCAACAAGGCAACGCCAAATTGGCTGGCAGCCGCCCAGCTGACGTAGCGCTCGGCCCCAACCGCAAGCATGCCTTAAAGAGCGAAGGGATTTCCTTAAAAAACATGCAAGTTGAACAAAGGCTGGCATTCTTTGACCTCGTCAGCGAATACACCGGCAACTTACCGCCGGCACAAGCACGCGTAGAACTTCTTCGGCTCCAAAAATTCGATGCCAAGGATTTGTTTTTCGCCTGGCTTGGAGATTGGAATGGAGGGCCTCTTTACTACCGGATTACGGGACCAAATTTTGCCATGGAATATGCCTCCGTCGGGAATGACCCCAACCATGCCCATTCCGTCTGGCGAGACTTAAAGCAAGATTTTGGGCAATCTCTTATCGCCCACCACGCTTCGGATCCGGGGAAGGCCGACGAGTAGAAAAAGGAGCGGCCGCTCTCAAGGGTTGGGAAAGCTCTGTTTCCCCCAGTTCCCCCAAGCGGGCCAACAAAGTAATGGTGGTCATCCGGGCCGACAAATTCATCCCGTCCAAAAGCGATGCGGCTTGAGGGTCCCATTGGAAAGACTGAAGCAAAGCACTGGTGGCCTTCTCCCACTGCTGGCTTTCCATCCACAGCCTTGCCCTGCCCGAACAAATCATCGCCATGTACGTTGCGCTAGACTCCCTTACAGTGAAATTTTTTTCTATCGACAACCGGTACAGACTCTCAGCTTGAGCATAAGCTTCAAATGCAGCGTCGGTTTGACTATCACGTCGGCATTGCTCCGCAATTTTGATTTGGGCAAACCCTGCGAACCAAGTCAATTCTGAAAACGTTTTTTTGGAATCCATCCATCGCTGGTAATACGCGGCTAAACCATTCCGACCTTCTCTATACAAGAGGTGAGAGCGAAGTCTCGCGTGCAAGTCCCAAGATTTTGGCAAACTTTCAAGAGCTTGGGTGAGGAATTTGAATGAGTAGGGACCGAAGGCGCCAATACTGATTAAGAAATCATATTGGTCCACCGCCCATTCCTCCCACACCATGGGATGACGAAGCATCCTTTCGCCAACCGCACGAATTTGGGCAAGCTGAATAGCATTCCAATCCACTCCCTCCCGCTGGTCTTTTTTCAATTTTTCCTGTAAGGATTTTGAAACCAAGGAGAGGGAGGCAATGGACTTCCAATCCGTTGCGGATGCAGGCAACATTTCTACCCCTTCGAGGAGTTTGGCCACAGAGGCGGTTTCTTTTTCTTGATAATAAAAAGCCAATCCTAACAAAGCCGACGTCCGCCAATCGGTTGCGCCCAGCTCTTCTGCTTCTTCGGCGAAACGGATCACATCTTCCAAATGAAGACGGCGGCGTTGACCTTGAAGACGAAAGTTAGCCAACGGTCCAGGAGCTTGATTTCCGTAAACCGCCTGAATCAATGAAGCGTCGGCCAACGTAAGTAAAGCTTCGGCATCTTTTTTAGCAGGATATTCTCTTGCCAATAAAGATTCAGCCAGACCATCAGGGTCAATGACCTTGGCTTTTGCATCCATTCCACGGTGCACTGCAGCAACTCGTCTAGCTTCTTCCAACTGGGAACCCAAACGGTCAAGTGCACTAAGCAAATTTTCTTTTTCTACAGACCCTAAATTACCACGCAAGGCTTCGGTCACTACTGCCACCGATTCTGCACTAGTGGACTGTCCAAGTGCATCCAAAGCCTGTCTCCGATGATTGATAACGTTTCCGGAAATAGCCAGACGAAGTAAATCCGGTTGGTCGGCATCTGCATTTCGAAGAACGGCTTCTAATATTTCCTGACGGACGTCGGCGTTGCCATCTTGAAATGTTTCTTCTAATAGACTTCGTTCGGCATTGCCTTTGGAAACCACCAACATGTCTAGAGACTTTCGAGTTTTCTCGCCGTCATCACCAAACCATTCTTCTTTTAGTTCCGCTGCGAAAGCGGCAACTCGGTCAGCAAGGGACAGATGGACATGGGGCTGAGGCTGAGATTCTCTTCCACGGATGCCACTCTCAATGGTTCCAAAAACTGTGGAGGTATCCGGCGCATAAAAAAGGTCATAAACTTCGGTGCCATCAAGCTCCAGCATAATGTGACGAGGCGCCACCCGAGTGCCATCAAAATATTTCTCGTAAAGTAAGACTTCCGTGGCAATGTGCTCTCCGCAAGTCACGCTTTCAAAACGAGGGCAGAGGATTCGATTGCCGACCAAGTCGTAGTCACGTGGATTGTGGCGGTAAACCGAAGCTACTAAACAGACATAAGGCCAATAAAGCCGGGCGATTTCTGCTTGGCGATAACGCACCCCTGCGTAGTGTTCCGAAGCAATTTCCCCGTCCATATTGACGCAAATCAAGATAGGGCGGCCAGTTTCTGCCGAAACGGCCCGTGCATCCTGCCAATTCCGCTCAAATGGGATGAGGACTGGTTGGGCCCATTCCTCGGTAGTGGGCGCCCGCCACATCCGCTCCCGATGGTCGGCAGGGGTTTGCTGAAGGCTGGCAAAAGCCAAGAAAAGGGGGAGAAACGTAAACATCCACCTTTATTGTCGCAGATGCCCATAAAAAGATAAAATGCGGGGCTTGCCAACCCCAAGCACCCCCCAATCCATGTCTTCTGCCACCTTTCAAGAGCTCGGCCTTCCGGCCGCCATGGTCGATTCTCTGTCGAGTTTTGGCTACGAATCCCCTTCGCCCATCCAAGCTGAGGCCATCCCTTACTTATTGGAAGGACGGGATATCATCGGCCAAGCCCAAACGGGTACCGGAAAAACAGCCGCTTTTGCGTTGCCCTTGTTGGCAAAGATTGACCCCAAGCTGAAGTCCCCCCAAGTTTTGGTTTTGACCCCCACTCGGGAACTTGCCATTCAAGTTGCGGAATCCTTTCAAAAATATGCCCGCTCCATAGATGGATTTCATGTTCTTCCTATCTACGGCGGACAAGCCTATCAGCACCAGCTACGGCCGCTGAAAAGAGGCGTTCATGTTGTGGTTGGCACGCCGGGCCGGGTGACTGACCACTTGCGTAAAAAGACTCTGAAGTTGGACCATTTGCAGTGCTTGGTTTTGGACGAAGCCGACGAAATGCTGCGGATGGGTTTTATTGATGATGTGAATTGGGTTTTGGAGCAGACTCCGGAGCAGCGGCAAATTGCTTTGTTTTCAGCAACCATGCCGACCGCCATCAAGAAAATCGCCGCCACTTATTTAAACAACCCTGCCGAAGTCAAAATTAAGGTCAAGCAGACAACTGCAGATAACATCAATCAACGCTATCAAGTGGTAAGCGGCCGGCGAAAAATTGACGCCCTTTCCAGAATTCTGGAAGTGGAAACCGGCGACGCCATGTTGATTTTCGTGCGCACCAAAAACGCCACCTCCATTGTTGCCGAGCAATTGACAGCACGTGGATTTACCGCTTCCGCTCTCAACGGAGACCTTGCCCAAGCCCAACGCGAAAAGATTATTCAGCACTTAAAAAGTGGCAAAATTGACATCATCGTTGCTACCGACGTTGCTGCCCGTGGCCTGGATGTCCCCCGGATTTCCCATGTCATCAACTTTGATGCGCCACAGGATCCGGAATCTTATGTGCACCGGATTGGTCGGACTGGGCGTTTCGGCAACACCGGTGAAGCCATTCTGTTCATCACCCCACGAGAAAAACGCTTTTTGCAATTATTGGGCAGAGCTACTAAAGCCGAAATTAAGCCCATGGCAATGCCAACCACCGATGAGGTGAATGCGCAACGCATCGACAAATTCAAAGAGCGCATTTCTCAAGTCATCGCCGATGGTAAATTGGAATTTAACAATCGATTAATCGACAGCTTCCTCACGGACCACCCGGAAGTCAGTGCCAATGAGGTGGCTGCTGCTTTGACGACCATTGTCCAAGGTGGCAAGCCGCTTTTAATTAGCAAAGAAGAGTCTTTCTCTGAAGAGCGTTTCGACCAGCGGCCTGGCCCAGACCGTGATTCTAGGCATGAAGGTAGAGGTCGTAATTCCAGGCATGAAAGTAGGGGTCGTGATTCTAGGCATGAAAGAGGGGACCGTCATTCCAAGCGGGAGCGAAATGACCGCGAACCGCGACACGGAAAGGAACGTAACCCCAAGATCACCCAAACCACGGAAAAAGGGATGGAAACTTTCCGGATTGAGGTCGGCCACCGAAATGAGGTTCGTCCAGCCATGATTGTGGCGGCTATTGCCAATACCGCAGGGCTACAAGGAAAGCACATCGGACGGATTGAAATTTACGAAGGTTTTTCCACCGTAGATTTACCCGAAGGGATGCCCAGTGATGTGTTCCAAGATTTGGAAAGGGCCAAAGTCGGTAGCAGGCCGATGAGCATTTCCAAAGTTGGAAAAAGGTAGGCGCCAACAGACGAATTAAAGCGAATAGTCGTTGAACTCGTCGGGGTTTGTAGAGAGGTACTCTAAAAACTCCCATTCAAAGCCATCTTCATCATAAAAGTAGCACCGCTTGCGGTGGGGATGCTCAGTTTTCATGCCTTCCCGGTAACCGCCAGCCAACAATCGGTCCACGAGGGCATCGAAGTCCTCCACCACAAAGCCAAGGTGGTTGATGTCGGGAGTTAGATACCCCCCCGCTTGTAAATCCCCTGGTTCTCTAGCCTCTTCTAAGGCGATGTATTGCTCCTCCACTCCGAAGTGTAGCCATTTGCGGTCGGTTTCGCCCCGGTGACGAAGCTCCCACGAAGGAAATGCAGTTTGTAAAAACCGCAAAGCCACCTCCAGATTACGCACCGTCAAATTGGCGTGTTCAAGACGTGGACCGGAAGATTTCACAAAGTGATTACCTTGGCCGCTTGGTTCATTGCCTGCACAATTTCATCCATGGTGACCACCTCGCCGATGACCGGCGGACAGCCGTAATGGTCCACGCAAGTTTGGCATGGCAACAATTCCACCCCGCGGTCATGGAGCATTTTTAACTCCCCCAGTACATGGGAATCTTCGGCGGTAAGCTTGACCCCGGAGTTGTAGAAAGCAATCGCAACCTCTCCCTCTAGCGCAATAGATTTCTGCAAATAGGTCTTCAAAACTCTTTTGCCGAGCAGAGCATCGCCGACCCCCATTTGGTCCCGGTTTAACAGGATGAGAATGTCCATGGGTATGTTTACTCCTTATGACATTTGGAACTACAGAAATTGTAGAGCCATGCAATTAAAGCACCACCAATCCAACCATCGACGAAGCCAAAAAGTGCCCCGATGAGGGAATCACCAATAGCACCCGTGCCATCAAACCAAGGGTAAATGGAGGCAAAGGCGGTCAAGAAACCAGACCCGAAGCCCTCACAGCACTGGCTAACCAAGCCGACCAACAAAAGAGAGGCGCCCAAAACCACCCCGCAAGCAAAACCCAAAGGACCTATTTTCAATTTCATGAACTCATCCTATCCAAATGAGTAATCTCTGTGGCAATGGCTGCCCCTTCCCCGACTCCCTCCAATGCCCTCACCTGGCGCAAACTCAGCGAGGACTTTGTTTCCACCACGGAATTTGAGGGGGAAACCATCCTCAAGGTCGATCCGGCGGGCATGTCGCTACTGGCAAAAGAGGCTTTTCGGGATATCTCCCATTTTTTGCGCTCCGGCCATCTGCAGCAGCTGCGGGATATTTTGGACGACGAGGAAGCCTCAAAGAATGACCGCTTTGTGGCCTTGGAGTTGCTCCGTAACGCCCAAATTAGCGCCGATGGAATTTTGCCGATGTGTCAAGACACCGGAACTGCCATCGTGCTGGCCAAAAAGGGGCGCTGCGTTTGGAGCCCCGGCAATGATGACCTTGCCATTTCCGACGGGATTAAAAAAACTTTTGCTGAAGCCAATTTGCGGTATAGCCAGCTAGCTCCACAATCCATGTTTGAGGAAAAGAACACCGGCACGAATTTACCGGCGCAAATCGATATTTTTCATGAAGAAGGGGCAGAATATCATTTCTTGTTTATTGCAAAAGGAGGGGGAAGTGCCAACAAAACTTTTTTGTATCAAGGAACTCCATCTATCTTGAGAGAGGATTTGCTACTGGATTTCCTCAAACCAAAATTAACTTCGCTGGGAACAGCGGCATGCCCTCCTTATCACCTTGCCATTGTGGTGGGTGGAACATCGGCAGAACAAAACCTAAAAATGGTCAAGCTTGCCAGCACCAAATATTTGGATGACCTTCCTACCCAAGGCAACGCCCAAGGCGAAGCCATTCGTTGTCCAGAGATGGAATCCAAAATCCATGAGCTCACCCGCCGCGAAGGCATCGGCGCTCAATTCGGAGGCAAGTATTTCTGCCATGACGTCAGGGTCATCCGCCTCCCCCGCCATGGCGCAAGCTTGCCCATAGGCATTGGGGTGAGTTGTTCAGCTGACCGACAAGCTTTGGGCAAAATAACCGCCGAGGGGATTTTCCTTGAAGAACTAGAAAAAGATCCCGGGCGTTTTCTCCCCGAAACATCTGCATCGGTAAACCAAGAAGCAATTAAAATCGACCTCGACGCTGGAATGGACGGCATTCGCGCCGCGCTGACTAAACTCCCGGTTCGATCCAGAGTTTCTTTATCTGGCACTCTCATTGTTGCGCGCGACCTAGCCCACGCCAAGCTCCGCGAAAAACTTCGCATCGGAGAAGATCTTCCCGATTATTTTTGCCAATACCCCATTTACTATGCGGGGCCAGCAAAAACGCCAGAAGGGTATGCCTCGGGTTCTTTCGGACCAACCACAGCGGGCCGCATGGATAGTTTTGTGGAAGAGTTCCAGGCAGCCGGCGGCTCCTTGGTCATGGTTGCCAAAGGTAATCGCTCATTAGCTGTCGCCCAAGCCTGTAAAAAACATGGCGGATTTTATTTAGGCAGTGTTGGCGGTGCCGCCGCCAGGCTAGCCAAAGAGTGCATTAAAAAAGTGGAATGTGTGGAATTCCAAGATGATGGCATGGAAGCAATTTGGAAAATCCAGGTGGAAGATTTCCCTGCCTTCCTCATTACCGATGACAAGGGGAATGATTTCTTCCTAGGTGATGGGGCCGCTTCATGAGGCTAGGAGTCGTCCAATCCCATCCAGCATTTCTTGATTTAGAAACTACCTGCGAAAGGCTTAAACCCCAATTGGATTTCTGCGCGACAGAAAAAGCAGATTTACTGATCCTGCCGGAGCTGGCCAATTCCGGTTATTCCTTTACTAGCAAAGCAGAAGCATTGCGACTTGCTGAGCCTGCCGACGGAACCGGTCCATTTCTTTCTTTTCTCATAGAACACTGCCGACATAACCAATGCGAAATGGTGGTCGGCTTTGCCGAACAAGAAGGAAACTCCGTTTATAACTCCGCGGTGCTACTTGACCCCGAAGGAGTTCAAGCGGTTTACCGAAAATTACACCTCTTTCACGAAGAATCCAATTGGTTCCTCCCCGGTGACGCAAAACCGGCAGTGATTGAACGCCCATGGGGAAAGTTGACCATCTTAATTTGTTACGACTGGGCATTCCCAGAATTATGGCGACAAGCTGGTCTCGACGGCGCCGACCTCATTGCCCATCCTTCCAACCTCGTATTGCCTTTTGCTCAACGCGCTGTCGTCGGCCATGCCTTGTGCAACCGGATTTCCATTGCCACCGCCAACCGAATAGGTGCGGAAAAATTCAAATTTACCGGCGGATCCCAATTACTGGACAGTGAAGGGGTTAGCCAATTCCAAACGGAAACCACCAAAGAAGGGCAGTGGGTGGTGGATTGGGACCCCGCTTGTGGTCGTAATAAAATGCCTACCGACCAAAGTCATTTATTTGAAGATCGTCGGCCCGAGTTTTATTCCCAAGGCTAGACCTAAAGGTCCAAAGTCAACAGAGAGCATTGCAAGGAACCGTTTCGCAAAGTGTGCTCCTGCCAATCATGAAACCCCATGGCATGAGCAAAACGCCGCTCCCCGGTTAATAAAGCCAAATGGTAGCCGGCGGCCTCCTGCCGCAACTTGCTCCCCACATCCCGATGTAACTTTTCCAAATCTTTGTCTTCACCAACCCGATGGCCATAAGGTAAATTGCTCACCACCCAGGCGCCCCAACCTTTTTTAAACGGAAAATCCAAAGCATCTCCAACCGACAATTGAAATAAATCCCCCAGTCCCGCGGATTCGGCATTTGCTTCGGCTCCGGTGATATGCTTTTTTTCTAAATCCCTTCCAAATAAGAATAGCTTTTTGTTCAGGTCTCCTAAATCTTGGATTTTCTTACGGAAGCTAGCGTAAGGATAAGGCCGATGTTCGGGCCAATTTTGGAATCCAAAACTTCGGAATAAACCGGGCGCAATATTCCGGGCCAGCAAGGCAGCCTCCACAAGTAAGGTGCCAGAACCACAGAATGGATCAATCAAAGGAGATTTTCGGTCCCATTGGGAGAGCAATAAAACTGCCGCCGCCAAAGTTTCCGACATAGGCGCAAGCCCTTGGTAAGTGCGCCACCCTCTTTTGTGCAATGAATCTCCGGAAGTGTCCACCGCTAAGGTGCAGCGGTCTCGCCAAACATGCACGTGGACCCGCAAGTCAGCGCGTTCTTTTGCCACCGATGGCCGACGCCGCTCACGTTTTCGAAAGTTATCGGCAATCCCATCCTTGGTTCGTTGGGCAATGAACTGAGAATGGTCCAAAGCAGATTCCCGAGTTTGTGCATCTACAAAAAACGTCCCGTCACCAGCCAAGAACGGAGACCAATCCACTTTCCTTACCCCGCTGTACAAATCATCGGCATCCATGACCTCAAACCGGGCCAAGCGCCGCAGCACTCGGATGGCGGTGCGCAATTGCAGATTGGCCAGCCAGGCATGTTCCATGGTGCCCTTGAAGTAAACGCCACCCACTTGACATTCCACTTTTGGAAATTTCAGGACTTTCATTTCCTGAAAAAGCACCGGCTCCACACCGGGAGCACAGGTGACGAAGAATTCGTGACGCTCCATGCCGATTGTTTTAATCCTGGGGGCTTTCTTTTAACTTCAACGCTACGGAGTTGATGCAATAACGCAACCCTGTGGGAGGCGGACCGTCTTCGAAAACATGGCCTAGATGACCACCGCAGGTTGCACACCGAATTTCCACCCGTTCTCTTTCCAATTCAAAATCCGAGTGCTTCGTGATGGAACCTTCCTCGAATGGAAGATAAAAACTGGGCCAACCACATCCAGAATGAAATTTGTGGCTGGACTGAAATAACTTCGCATCACAACCAGCACAAACATAAGTACCGAGTGTTTCGGTATCTGTGTATTCGCCGGTAAAGGCACGTTCAGTCCCAGACTCCCGAAGAACTTGAAATTGTTCCGGGGTCAGCTGGCTACGCCATTCTTGTTCACTTTTCTCAACCATTTTCTTTTCCTGTTTTACAGAAACACCTTCCACTTGAGTTTCGCCGGCGCATCCTACATCAATTGCCATCAACAAAAATAGACCTCCAAATCCCCACAAACTTATTCGTTGCGATATACCCGATGACATTCTTTACAACTTTGTTTAATGGAAGTGAGAGTGGAGTCTGCAGCCTGGAGATTGCCCTTCAGAAGGTACTGCCGTAGTTCCTTGGATTGAGTTACGACGTCATCAAGGTAATCCAAAAGACGCCTTTCTGCCTGATATTCCTGGGAATCTTTCGCCATGCCCAGAGCACTCTCAAAATTCTGCGTAAAAATGGCAACTTCGGTGGCTACATCTAAGTCAGGGTGGTCTAATACCGCACTCCAACCGGCCTGTTGGAGTAATTTTAGCCGATCCCAAGTCCTATCAATCGCGGCCATATTGGCTTTGAAATCGGAAACTTCTGCTTTGGAATAAAGTGGTGGAAGGGCCACGGTGCTGGGCAATGGTGTCCACTCATTCACCGCCTTCCAGAGCCCTGGATAAGAAGAGCTGGTTCCGGCTAAATGCAAAACCTGTAAAGCACGGTCCGCACTCACACCATCCAGTATGCGCCAAGCCAAAGCAGCGGCGACCGGACCTCGGTGTTTGCCATGATGACAATGAAAATAAAATGGCCCTTCTAACTCAGAAACAACCCGAAAAATACTAAGCAAAGAAACCACTTCCACCTCAGCATAATCCATGGGAATGTGCACATAACGCATGCCCAAGCTCTTAGCACCTTCTGCATCCGGGTGAGCCCCGTCTACATTGATTAAGGTGCGTACGCCCAACTCTTTGAGGGCTTTAAGGCCAACCAACCCCTGTGGTTGCCCTCCAGTCCAAATATCCGCCGTAACCCGCATGAGTTCTGGAACCCCAACCTCCTCCATGGGGGTGCAGTCACCTTCCGCCGAAGAAGGATGATGAGGAGCCGAACAAGCTCCGAGCAGAATGAGGAAGCACCAAAAACGCATAGCCTAGAGAGATGGCAAATGGCATGCCATTGTAAAGCCGCCCTATGGAAGCCCGATGTTCCCTAACGGCTACAAGGTTTAACGCCAGCGGTCTTCCATGGGGCTGTCTGGCGGGTTTTCATTTTCCTCCTTATCCGCCTCTTCACTGGCTTTTTTGAATAACTGGTCCAATTCATCCGAACGCCCCTTTTCCGCCTTCATGGCATCGGTGAAAGCATCCTTCTTGCCAGCTTGGCGTTCTTCCCTTTGCTTAGCGGCTTCCCCAAAACTAGCTGGTTGATCCCCTTTGCCGTGCGCGATGACGACTCCGGTCTTGGCATCAATGCGGATGCGCTCCCCGCAATCGGGGCAGTGAACTGTCCATTCCTTGGCCGCCATAAGGGAATTAGACCAAAATTTTGGGAACCTGGGGGGTTTTTCTGCGTCTAACTGGACAGAACAGCGCTGTCATCAATTGGATTCATCCAGGGGGCTTGGTGACAGTGCCTGTTTTTTATTCCGTGCAAAGGCAAGGGGTGCGTCTACAAACAGAACAACCAGAACCATATTTCCGCTCCACCGCCACCTCCATATCCACCCCTCTCATGGAAGCCAAGGTAACCAGCCAAGCCAAGGTGTCAGCAAACTCTTCTTCAAGATTTTCCTGGTTGTCGCGCCTTAAAGCCCGAGTGAGTTCGCCAACCTCCTCCGCAAACCATAGATAGGTTCCTTCCAATCCACGGGCTTGGTCTTTGGCCCCATAAATGGCTTCAATTTTCTTTTGAAACTCTCCTAATCCAATAGCCGGAATCTTTTCAGGTGGATTAGGCACTGGCGCTCCCTACATCCCTAAGCAAAGCAAAGGCCAAATCACTGCGCGGCTTTCCGCCGATGTATTTAAGCAGTTGGGCTTCCATAGATTTCAAGTCATGCTCAATGGCATAACGGGCTAATTGATAAACTCCGCTTTCCCCTAACTTTTTGCCCTTTGCGTTTGCACATTCGAATGCACCGGGGCTGAACAAGAATAATGCGTCGCCGGAGTGAAGTTGAATTTCGGCTGTTTCCAAGGACCGACGGAAAACCGGACCTTCATCAAAGCCTAAGGCAATTCCATTGGGTTGGATTTTTCGAAACTCCTCATGCTCCGCGTCCCAACGAATGGCCGGCGCCTTATGACCGCTACTGACCAATTCAATCAATTCCGACTCTGGATTTAATCGGGCAACCATGGCGGAGGCATAGAGGCCTTCGGCTAAATCCCTATTCAAAGAAGTATTGGTAGATTCACAAGCTTCAGCCGGACTTCCGCCCTGGAGCACCGCGCCACGTAAATAGGCTCGGGTCATGGCCATCAACAATGCGCCGGGCATGCCTCGTGTCGCCGTGGACCCCACCACCAAAGTGCAAAAACCCTGGGTGTCCGTCATGGCATCCACAAAATCCCCGGTTCCCGCACCGGCAGCCTCAATCAAACAAGTCGAAATAGAAAAGCCGGTTGGCGGAGAAACCGTCATCGGTTGGAGGTTGCGCCGCAATTCCCGCATTGACTCCGCTTCTCGTTGACTCTTGTCTAACTTGCGTTGAGTTTCTTGGCCTTCCACCAAATCGTGAACCATACGGTCCACCGCCCGCGCTAGGAAAGCGACTTCCGAAGCGGCTCCTTCAGCATGAATATGTCGGTCATACCTGCCACGGCTAATCGCCATCACATCATCAATCATGGTACGCAATGGTTCAGCAACCCGTCGTGCAGTCATGGCTCCGAAAACCACCGTCATGATGACCAAGCCACCCAAAACGAGGATGACCAGTACTAAAAGTTGATCGGTTGCATCCGAATCATCCACCGCTGGAGCAAACAAAGTAACGGTTGGGATTCCTTCACCTGGCTTGAGTTGATAAATCCTCAATTCCTCTTGTCCATCGCCGAGCGCCACCGGTCCTTTGGCATAGGAAACTCCTGCCCCATACCCAGCATCAGCGTGGCGGCCAGAAATTTCCGGCAGTGGCGAAGCACTCATTTGGTGACGACGAGCAAGCACTGCACTGGATGTCACCGCCATATCCAAACGCGCTTCGGCGGCGGCATCGCGGTTGAGCTTTTCGGCACCCTGTAAAAACAACACTCCAGCGACCACTGCAATGAGCAAGGTCATCAAGCCTAGCCGCAAGGTAAATCGTGCAGCTAAACCAGTCCCCGTTTGGCGACGAGGGCTTGCAGTTTGTTCGGAGTCGTAATCAGGTGGGGTCACAATCCAAGTAACGAGGGAACCGTTTGATGCAAGACTAAAATCCCGGCCAAAGCCCAGAGTCCCGCCATGACATCGTCCATCACGATACCCAAACCGCCAGGCAAACGCTCCATCTTCCTTGCCGGCCAAGGTTTGACAATATCAGTCAGCCGAAACAAGAAGAAAGCAACCACGAAATGTTGCCATTGGGGAGCGGAAATCCAAGCAATGGTGACCAAATAACCGGCCACCTCATCCAAAACGAAGGCGCCTGGGTCTTTGGTTCCCCAATATTTTTCAGCCCAGTTCCCGGCCGGAACTGAAATCAACACCGCCAACAAAGCCAACACCAGAACCCCAACTAAATAGTACTGCGGGCAAAGCCAAGCCACCAAAGCCGCCAAGGCCACCCCACCTAAAGTTCCAAAAGTACCCGGAGCAAACGGTGCCAACCCCAAGCCACCTGAAGTAGCGAGCGCTCCCAACAAGTAGTCTTTAAATTTCAATCTTCTTTCTCCAACATGGAATAAGCCGCGAGCAAAGTGCGCTCCTTGCCTTCTTCAAAGTCCACCACCAACCTTTGATTGACACCATTGCCAAGCACTTTTTTCACCGTACCGGAACCAAAAACTCGATGGTGAACTAAATCTCCCGGGCGCATTTCATCATCTCCCGCATCTTCCTCATGAGAGAAAGTTTGTTCGGTTAATTCCGACGCAAACGCAGCATCCGGCAAGACCTCCTCCGGCAACTCATCCAAAAATCGAGAGGTGGATTGCGGGCCTGGGGCTCCGGTTCTAAAACGCATCCGGGCATGGCTAAGGCAAAGCTCTTCTCTGGCACGGGTAAGCGCCACGTAAAAAAGCCGACGCTCTTCCTCTAATCCTTCCGGGTCCTCAAAAGAGCGGGCATGCGGGAACAAACCCTCTTCTAATCCGACGATGGCCACTTTGTCAAATTCCAAGCCCTTGGCGGTGTGCACCGTCATTAGGGAAATTCGTTCAGCTTGTTCCTCCCAACGGTCTACGTCGGTCAACAAAGAAATTTCCGCTAAAAACCCCCGCAACCCTTCCTCGGAGCGCTGGTCAAATTCCGCCGCAAAAGCCAAAAGTTCATCGATGTTTTCGCCTCGGTCTACATCCTCGGTGGTACCAAGGGCATCCGCAAACCGTCGGTAACCGGTGCGGTCCAAAGCCTTGCGGAGGACCATCTCAGCTGAGCTCAAATCGTCACTGATGTGACCCATGACGTTAAGAAAACTCAACGTTGCCTTTTTAGCTGGGCCGCGCAAGGCTTCACGCACTTCTTCGCGGCGCATTACCGGATAAACCCCCTCATCGAAATCATTGGCCACCATCCGAATGCGGTCCACACTGGTTTGGCCGATGCCACGCGGCGGAACGTTAATGATTCTCAATGCAGCGGCGTCATCTTTGGGGTTGGCCGCTAGCCGCGCATATGCCAAAAGATCTTTGACCTCTTGGCGTTCAAAGAAACTTACCCCCCCCACCACTTGATAAGGAAGTTGAATCCGCGTGAAGGCCGCTTCCAAGGACCGTGAGCAGGCATTGGTCCGATAGAAAACGGCAATTTCCTTAGCCGACGCCCCGCCGTTAATCCAACGCTGGGCCATTTGCGCCACCCGATTTGCTTCTTCCTCTTCGTCGGCGGCATCCATAATTGCCAAAGGCTCCCCATCTTCCCGGCTGGTGAATAAATCTTTTTCCTTTCTGGAACGATTGTTTTTGATCACCGCCTGGGCAGCTTTCAATACATTACCGACTGAACGGTAATTTTGTTCCAAGCGAACCGTCACCGTGCCAGGGAAGTCATCTTCAAACCGAAGTATGTTGCCCAAATCTGCCCCGCGCCAACGATAAATGGATTGGTCCGGGTCTCCGCAAACGGTTAAATTCCCTTGTGCGGCCGACAAGTACTTCACGAAAAGGTATTGCAACTCATTGGTGTCCTGATATTCATCCACCAACACATGGTCAAATCGCTCCGCCCAGTGACGAGCACCGACGGCATCCTTTTCAACCAGCTCCAAACCTTTAAGGAGCAAGTCATCAAAGTCCAAGGAGTCTGCCTTCTGCAAAGCCTTCTCATAACGCTCATAAATAAAGGCACATCTTTCCGCTTCAATGCCATGTAAAGCGGACTCCTCTTCTGCTTGCGCCGGGCACATCCGACGTTGCTTCCAATTGGAAATCGTTTGCTCAAATGCCCGCGGTTTAAAAACGGTTGGGTCCCAGCCTTTGTCTTTGATTAGCCGACGCAAGGTTTTGCGCCGGTCGTCCACATCAATAATGGTGAAGTCTTGGCTACGACCGACCACTTCTGCATCCACACGCAACATCCGAGCACAGGTGGCATGGAAAGTCCCCACCCACAAACCGGTCTCCGGAACTAGGGATGAAATCCGCTGGCGCATTTCCTTGGCAGCCTTATTGGTGAAGGTAATCGCCAAAATCCGGCTAGGGGCAACCCCTCCCTCGGAAACCAAGTGAGCCACCCGTCTGGTTACGGTCCGGGTTTTGCCCGTACCCGCACCTGCCAAAATCAATAGCGGCCCGCCAGGATGGGTGACGGCTTTTTGTTGGGCAGGGTTTAACCCCTCAAGGAGTTCGGCGGACATAGCCACCTTATTGTGACGCTCTCCCGTTTGGATTTCGCCTCTTCCAAGAGACGGGGTCCTTTCAGCCGAGCCAAAAGTGAAGCTAAGGCCTTTGCCTCTTTGGTGGGCTCTTGAGTGAGGGGCAACAACCGGAGTTGAAGTTGTTTCCAAACCGTTTCTGCCTGAGTGAAGTTGTCCGCCAAAAGCCAAGCTTGGATTTCTAAATCTCCGGCCCGGGCTTCTTCACGAGGGTCCTCTGCATTCGCCCGCCAGCGGCTGCCCCACATCGCCGCTCGGGGCCCATCCTTGGCCAATAACCAGGTGCGGCTCAACCACTCTCTGGCATCATTTTTTTGCCGCAAAAAAACTCCACGGAAATCCAGGGCTTGTCGGTAATAACGAACCGCCAAGCCAATCTCCAGAGCCCGTCGATGAAGATGGCCAATTTCCAGCAAAGCCCGCGGGCCAAATGGGGTCTTGCCACCGGCATCCAAAGCCTCCTCAAAAGCGCCCCGGGCGGCACCCCGGTCACCCAAGGTGCGATGAATTTCACCCCGCCTAAATGCAGCCTCCGCCCGAATGGGCCCAACCCCAGGCCAATGGATAGCCACCGCCCGGTAAGCCACAATGGTCTTTTTCATAGCCTCAAAGCGAGCCTCACCCGACAAACCACGGCTTTCCTTCTTGCATTGCTTCGCTTTTGCCATTTGCATCTCTAAAGACAATTCCTTCGCTGCCGGATCTGCACCCACCTGCAAAAAAAATAAACTCAATAGCGCCAAATTAATCATCTGCCTCCCCCCAGTGTTTTTCCAAGATCTTTTTCAAACAACGCCGCGCCCGCAAGGTACGCAACTTGGCGGCAGAAATCTTTAAGCCTTCCTGCTTGCCAAGTTCGGCACATCCAAAGCCATCCGTATAACGAGCCACCAAAGCTCGGCGATAATGATTCGGAAGCTGGCCGACGGCCTCAGGTAAATGCTCCAACACTAGGTCTTGGTCAATTTCCTTGGACCCCAAAGTCACCTTCGGAACATCTTTCTTCAGCGAAAGAGGGTCTGGGCATTGTTGGACAAATTCCACCCCAAGCGAAAAAGGCAATCGCTTCCGAACATGGTCTACAGCTAAATTCCTGGCTGTCCGAAACAACCACCCTCTTGGGTGCAATATTTCTTGACCCTCGGCACAACAATAAAGATACCGAGTGATAGCTTCTTGGGCAATATCCTCCGCCAAGGACCGTGGTCCAAAATGCTTAGCCACGAACCGGATTAATTCTTTACGCCAAATTTCTAATGATTGTTCCATCCTTTCTTGCACCGATTTCCGGGCAAAAAGGAGAACGAATCTTTTTCCAAATCGTTACGACTGTGGAAAACACCAACCGTTGTGGAAACTAACGGAGGTTCAAATCCTGCTTCAGGCGAGCCGTCCAACTGGATTTTCCATAATGGCGCACCAAGCGAGAAGCCAATTGGCGGGATTGCAAGCGAGCCAACTCTTCATTCATCCGATGCAATGCCATTGCGGCGTAGTAATGACTACGAGGAACCAATGAAACCGCATCTTTATGCATCACCACCACCCGTAGGTGATTCAGGGCCGCCTCCTGATATTGGACTTTGGCAGCTCCTAAATCTTCGTTGTCAAGACCGCGTCGAAACCAAACGTCACCAAGGCCGGAATAAGCCGATGCCAAGGTCAGGTCGTCGGCAGCTCCACTAATCACAATCTTTTTGAAAAACCGTTCGGCCTTGTCGTATTGAGTTGCTTCCACCATGGCATTGCCGATTTCCACGTTAGCCCGGCTGGCCACGGTTGGATATTGATCGATGTTTTTTTCGGCCAAACCGGCAAGCTTGACTTCCAATTCCTTGCCTTTCACCGAAGTATCTAACAGCAACAATGCCAGCTCAGATTCGCGGGCCCATCGTTCTGGCAAACCCAAATCTATAACCGCCTTGGTGAGTTGTTGGTAGGCAGCTTTGGCACCGGCAGCATCTTGATTAAGGCGGCTGGATTCCGCTTGGAGCATCATGGCTGGCGCATAAAAGAAAGTTTCAGGGATGGCCACTAAAAGTTCTTTCACCTTGGCAGAAACACCTGAAAAATCCGCCAAAGCAAACATACACCGCGCCTGGCGATACATGGCATGTTGTTTCACCCAACCGTACCGTGACTTGGACATCACCCGGTTGTCATTAAGTACATCCTGAAAAAGACCGACCGCATTGGCGAAATCCCCCACGTCCATTGCCTCCATGCCGGAAACATAATCATTCAACAAAGTGGAGCTGTAATTGTGACGCACCTCCAGAACTTGATCCGCTGACTTGCGGCCGGAACTGCCGGAGCCCAAACTAAAAGTCACTTCCTTAAAAGTTTCGGCGGTGATTTTTTTCACCTCCAAAATTTTTCCGGTAACCAAAACCAAAGAGTCTTGGGGCTGGACAGCGGGAAGGAAGAAGAGGAGGGTTGCAGAGAGGGTGGTCAACATGCTCAAAGGGGCATTTCAGGGGGGGGAGGGTGAATGCCAGGACCGAACAGAATATCCGGGACCCGGGAATAGCGTCAAACTGTCTTGCGGTGACGTTCCTTTCTAGCAGGCAGAGGCTCTAGGCGGCCCTGACGGCGCAAACGAACTAGTTCAGCCCCCAAAGAAACCGCAATCTCACCACTAGACCGGGCACCAATCTCTAACCCAATGGGAGTGCGTACCCCATCTAACCACTCTCTGGGAATCCCCTCATCCTCTAACAGGCGAGTCAATCCGGCCTTTTTGCCGCGAGAACCCAACATGCCGAGGTATTTGGGTTGCAGACCCTGCGCATGAATGGCCCGCAAGACGCAAGCGTCGTCACTATGGCCCCGAGTCAGGATGACCAAGTAATGGTGCTCTGCAGGTGCAATGTGAGCAACAGCATCTTCCCAGGAACCGGCAAAAACAGCATGGGCACCTGGGTGCTCTTGCTGACTGGAAAATTCCGGCCGGTCATCACACACCAATACCCTGAATCCGCATTCTTTGGCTACCCTTGCCGAAGCTTTTGCAACGTGGCCTCCGCCAAAAAACACCACCGTGGGTGGCACCACCGGCTCTACCAAAATGGTGACTTGCCCCCCACAGATGAGACCAGATTCAGGAACATCTTTTTGATTTAACCGGAAGGTCGTGGTTTGTGCTTTGTCAGTAGCCACCACCTCACGCCCCATGGCGATGACATCGGCTTCTACGCAACCGCCACCGATAGAGCCCAAAATGCTGCCGTCGGAGCGGACCAACATTTTCATGGTTTCTTTACCCGGCGTGGACCCACGGGTTAATAACACCGTGCACAATGCCGCCGGACTGCCGATGGTTCTCAATCGGACTATTTCTTCGTAAAGGTCGGGCTCTTCCGGCACGCTTTCTAGGATACCCGAATTCCACTAACCGTCGGCATGAAGAATCATGCGTGCGGACCGAATATCAGCTAATGATTGGGGAATTCCTTGGTATTGCTTTTCTAGTTGCCCCAAGCTTTGCAGGAACAGCCGATTTTCTTGCGGAGAGGACCGGCCCCGTAAATTCGCCGCCGCCATACCCAAATAGGGCGTGAAGTCTGGATTCTGGAAAGCTAGTTCTTCCGCTAAGTAAACCCCCAATGCCGGCTCTACACCCATTACGAGTAATTGATGGACCATCACAAATGCTTTGACGGAATGGTCGTTTTCATTCAATGTTTTATGAACCAACAAATCCAGCAATGGAAAATCTTTACCGCCGGTTTTTTTGAATGCATCCAGAGCAGCCATGGTGTTGGCGGCCGACCTTGCGCGGTCTTGGGGCGAAAGGTCCTTGACGATTTCATAAGCCGGAGATTGTTCGGAAGCAGATCCAAGCAAATGACTACACCAAGCCATCACCATGGATTGGCCGAAGTAATTTGGCTTAGCCCTTAAATCTTCCAGGTAAGCCGAAGCGTCTTCCCCACCCCAAGTCCCTAAACCCAACATCAACCCAGGATGAGCACCAAAATCCCATGGCTCAGCATCCAGCATGGCACGGGATAATTTTCCTTGCAGCCATGAGTTTTCCTCAAAATCATCCGCCACGCAAAGAGTGGCGAGCAATCTGGTACTCCCGATGACGTCGGCGGAACCAGACGAATGACCTAAAACTTGAAGTGCCAATGAGCGTACCCAGCCTGGACGGCAAGCTTGACCACGACCACCAATAAACTGGTAATCCACCGGGAAACGATAAAGCTGGTTTAAATCTAGCCGACCAGAATTCCCTAGGGCGCCGCGGAATACCCCCAAGGCGACGAATTCCTTTTCAGGGTGCACAGAATGAAGCTTGTCCGCCCAGTCATCCCAGCCGGGGCACCCCCTCCAACCGGCTACGGCAACGAAAGCAGACAAACTCCAAGAGTGGCAATGAGTCACCACTTCTGCGACTGAAGGCAGAGACAAGGGCAAGAAGTCCAAGCCATCCGGCAATAGGCCACCTTCTTTTTCCCAATTTTCTGGATGAAATACCCGCACCCCTTGGCGTGAAAAAAACTTGGCAACTTTGTTCTCCCAATCCAACCACACCTCGGCGCCGGGAGATTTTGCGGTAACGATGACTTTGGGGGGAAATTGAGTAGACCGCCCTTCGGTCCGAGTTAAGGGGCCCACTTGAGTAGGGGAAGCAGCCTTGACGGGCTCACCCCATATTCCAACGGTTTCCCCCAACAGGGGCATGGCTGGACTTGGTGAAAAAGAAGTCACCGCCAGCCAAACCCAAAGTCCGCCGAAGCATGCCAACAATAATGCCACCAGCCAACGCGCCATTACCGGACCTCCATACCCATGCAATCCGCAAAAGCCCTTTGACAAGCCCGCACATGGGCAGCATGCACGGCTTCCGCTTTTTCCGAGCAATTACTTAGCCCTTCTTCATCACAAAAAGTAAAAAAGAAAACTTTGTCACACCAAGCCTTCACACAGGCTCGATCGTTTTCTAATGACCTGTTGAATGCCTCCTGCAAACACTGTGCAAAAAGGTATTCACAAGTTCCGTCATTTGATTGATTTTCTGGCGGTGCAGCCGTTACGGAGTCCGCCCGCAACACTCCAGCACCCGCTAATAAAACGAAGAGTACAACCCAGTTTGATTTCATGATTCCTCCAGAGGGCCGGACCATCCAGCCACTCAAGAAGAAGACGAAATCTAAAGGCGGGGTTACCCGTCTACCGCAATCAATTGCACGCCCATAGAAAGGAGCGCCGCAGCCGCCACGCCGGGTCCTTCCACCAATCCCCCCAAACTGTGAGTTTGCTTCACCCCGCAAGAAGGTGAGCGCTCCTGCAAAAAGGCATAGCGCACCGCATGCTCCTGAGCTAAATCCACTACCGCTTGGGCGCCAGCAACAAAAGCCGACGTGACGTCGGCACCCTCCGCCACCGTCTTCACCTTGGCATCACCTTGCCACGGGCCGATGCCATTGCCGACCTCCATAGCCGCCGCCGGCCGCGGTACCGGCAATCCGCCCAGCATTTCTGGGCAAACGGAAATGATGCGTACCCCCGCCTTGTGCAGGGCGTCTACCAAGTAGGGGGCGCCTTTGTCGCCGCCGTCGTGACGGGTTGCCTCCCCCAAAACACAAGCACTTACCAAAACTGCCTCGCCGGGCTTTAAGTCCTTGGGGATTTCCATTGCCACCCAAAAAGCTTACCCTTCCCCCATGGCTCAAACCGACCTCGTCCTTGCCCTCGGCGGCGGTGGCGCCCGCGGCATGGCACACATCGGCGTCATACGGGTGCTCGAAGAAAAAGGCTACACCATTCGCGGCATCGCAGGGACCAGTATGGGGTCCATCATTGGGGCCATTTATTGTGCCGGCGCTCTTAAGAAATATGAAACTTACTTAAGCAACTTGGACACCCGCGGAGTGCTCAAGCTGTTGGACCCAACTCTTCCCATTGACGGCCTCCTAAGCGGACGCAAACTACTGAAGTTACTGCGCGGGTTTTTGGGTGACACCTCCTTAGAGGACTTGCCTCTGCCCCTCGTTGCTCTTGCGTCTGACCTGGCAACTGGCCTTCCGGTTGCCCTTGATAAAGGAGACACGGTGGAAGCCTTGCGCGCCAGCTTTGCCATCCCTGGCGTCTTTCCGCCAGTCAGATTGCATGGCAAATGGCTGGTGGATGGCGGCATCGCCGCACCCGTGCCGGTACAAGCAGCTCGCAAACTCATTCCAAACACCCCAGTCCTTGCCATTAACGTCAATACTTCCGAATTGCCGCCTCTGCAAGCAAGTCTGGAGGCCATTGCCCCTATCACGGACGAGAAACCGTCCAAGCCCGGAATCTTGAAAACTGTCAACGAATCTATTGCTCACATGCAAAACCAGTTGGCAGAATTTCAGCTACGCCTCAACCCGCCAGAGGCTGAAGTCAAACCCGCCCTCAAAGGAGTGGGCTTATTTGATTACATTCGTTCAGGTCACGTCATTGCCGAAGGCCGCCGCGCCATGGAAGAAGCTATCGACCGCGGTGCATTGGCGCATTTCTAATCGCCCGCAGTCCACGGAATATCCGCATGACCGGCTTGCGCATTGGCGGTACGAGCAAAAACAAATAACCAGTCAGATAGACGGTTGAGATACGCGAGGTGGTCGGCGGCAACAGTTTCTTCCGACGCCAATGCCGACGTCATCCGCTCAGCACGGCGGCAAACAGTGCGCGCCATGTGAAGCCGGGCACCCAACTCGGAACCGCCGGGAAGGATAAAAGTTTTTAATGGTTCGAGATTATTTTCCCACCCGTCAATTTCATTTTCCAAAATCTGGCAGGCGTCGGCATTCCAATTGGGTAAATGCTTGGCGTCAGGGGTAGAGGCAAGGAAGGCGCCTAAATCAAATAAGCGGGCGGATTCTCGTTGCAGGCGAGCTTGGTTTTCACCATCGGCGACCACCCCACACCAACCTAAAACCGCGTTGAGTTCATCCACTTCCCCGTAAGCGGTGACCCGCAATGCGTGTTTGGCAACCCGCGTTCCGCCGTACAAACCGGTTTCGCCGCCATCGCCGCCTCGGGTGTAAATCTTCATCCTAAAAGTTTACGGGACCCCACCCGCAGGAGGAGCCCCGATTTTTTTACTAGGTCGGTCAGCCTTGAGCGGCGCCGGCGTGATGAATTACAGAGAATCTGCATTTGCCGCCAAATAGGAAGCCACACCTTCTTCGGTGGGCTGCATATCTGGCTTAGTTGGGTCCCAACCGGCAGGGCAAACTCCAGCGCCGGAACCGGCGTGAGCCATCGAATCCAGCATACGCAGAGTTTCGTCCATGTCGCGGCCAAGCGGCAAGTTATTCACGGTTTGACTTTGGACGTTGCCTTCCCCATCAATGAGAAAAGTGCCGCGCAGAGCAAAAGTGGTTTCTTCGTGCAAGACGTCATAAGCATTGGTCATGCTTCGGTCTTCATCGCAAAGAAGGGGGTAACCAAGCGCACCAATGCCACCGTTTTCTACGGCAGTGTTGCGCCAATTGGCATGACTTTCTGCATCGTCTATCGAAACACCCAAAACTTGGGCGCCACGCTTTTCAAACTCACCAAGCCGGCGGTCAAAAGCGATGAGTTCCGAAGGTCAGACGAAAGTGAAATCCTTAGGGTAAAAGAAGAGGACGACTGGCTTGCCTTTGTAATCAGCAAGGGAAACCTCTTGGGTGGAGCCATCCGCCATCACTGCAGTGGCAGTGAAATCCGGAGCGGGCTTATTGACGAGTACGGACATGATGTGTTTTTATTGATTCCCCGGAAAAGTGGGGGTGAAAAGTTTAGCAGTCTGCCGACGCCACTGCAGAGCACAAGATTTCTCCAGCTGCGGCGGCGTTTGCCTGGGCCGTTTCTAAGACTTCCGCGTGAGAAGGCTGGCTTCCCTCCACCCCGGCGGCAAGGTTGGTAATCATGGAAATACCCATAATTCGCATGCCGGCGGCTTTCGCGGCAACCGCCTCGGGGATGGTGCTCATGCCCAAGGCGTCGGCGCCGAGGATTTTCCAAAGATTCACCTCGGCTGGAGTTTCGTAACAAGGCCCGCTTTGCCCGCCGTAGACTCCAGCCACGAGGTCCGGGTGCAAATCCATCAGCCGTTGCCGCCAATCGGCGTCGTAAAGATTGACCAGATTCAGGAAAACTGGCTTGCCGTCGGCAGATTGGTCAGCCGAAAGAGGCAGGGGGAAACCGCCGTTTAGATGGTCAGCAATGGGCATGAAACTGCCTACTGGTCTATCCGAACTCACCGCACCGGCGGCGTTGAGAAGAATCAAGTTGGGTACTCCCCATGCCGCCATGCCGCGCACCCCGCGGACTAATTCCGCCGGTGAGTAACCTTCATAGAGATGAACCCGGCCACCACACAGCAGGGTTCGTCGGCCGCCCATGTCGCCCAAATGGAAAGCGGCATCGTGGCCCTCCACTTGCGGTTGAGGAATTCCCGGCAACTCAGTCACCGCCACCACTTGAGGGTTTTCTAGGCGGGCCAGCCCCCCCTTGGCCCAGCCGGAGCCCAACACCACCGCCACTTGCGGAGCGACGCCAAAATGGCGTTCTAAGTCATTGGCGAGGGATTGAATGCGTTCTGCTTCTAAAGCCATGGTTTCAAAATGAGAGTACTTTGTGGCATCAAAGGAGGATACCCAGTTCGAACTTTCGAAGGAAAAATTCTCTTACCCAATGCCTTGGTCCGCGCGGCTAGGATTCCTGGAATCATGAAACTCCAGCCCTTTCGTGCCCTTCGTCCCACTCCTGAAGCCGCTGCTACGGTGGCTTCGGTTCCCTACGACGTCGTGGATCGCTCGGAGGCCGCTGCAATCGCTGCCGATGACCCCCTTTCATTTCTCCACGTGGTACGCGCGGAAATCGATTTCCCTGCCGATGTCAGTGATTACGATGATTGCGTTTATCAACGCGCGCGGGAGAATTTAGATCGGCTCCGGGCAGATGGTGTCCTGATTCAGGATGATGAGCCTTGTTTTTATGCCTATCGGCTCAATCACCAAGGGCACACTCAAATCGGTATCGTCGGTTGCGTGCACATTGACGACTATGAAAACAACGTGATTAAAAAGCACGAAAAGACCACCACCGTCAAAGAGAACGACCGGACGAGGCATATTCTTGAACTCAACGCCGACGCGGAACCGGTGCTCCTCACCTTTCGGGCTAATGACCTAATCACCCAGGAACTTGAAAAAGCTAGCCAGGGGCAACCGCTTTACGATTTCACCGCCGACGACGGCGTGCAACACACGGTTTGGCAAATCAAAAACACCGACACTCTTGCCGCTGAATTCGCCAAGGTGCCGGCCTGTTATGTGGCCGACGGTCACCATCGTTGTGCCAGCGCTTGGCGTGCAGGTTGTGAACTCCGGAATGAAGCGGAAGTGGTCACTGGCAATGAAGAATACCACTGGTTCCCCGCCGTACTTTTCGCCTCCGACCAATTGAATATTCTACCTTACAACCGTCTCGTCACCGATCTTGGTGAACTGGACGGGCCGGCCTTCCTCGCCCAGCTGGCTGAAATTGGTCAACTGACGCCGGGAAATGGAACGCCCCAACTTCCTTACCATTTTGGTTTTTATGTAGATGGGTCCTGGCACGAACTCGCCCTTGACCCTCAAACGATTGACCAAGATGACCCAATTCGCTCGCTAGACGCGTACCTCTTGCAAGAGCGGGTGTTTGAGGCCTTACTAGGAATCAGTGACCCCCGCACGGATCCTCGGCTCCGTTTCGTCGGCGGAATCCGTGGCACCAAAGAGCTGGAAGCGCGGGTAGACGCTGGTAAGGCGGCCATCGCCATTGCCATGGTTGCCACTACCGTAGACCAACTATTGACGGTAGCCGATGCTGGGGCAGTCATGCCTCCAAAAAGCACTTGGTTTGAACCCAAACTGCGCAGCGGTCTTTTCGTCCACCTACTTGATGAAGAACCCAGCCATGCATTGGATTCAACATCCGCTTTGCCTACTTAAGCTACTTTTCTTCGGAATCCAGAGTTAATATGGACTCCAATGAGGCTCAATGTTGAAATGTCTGCCCTGAAAACCAAACACCTCTCATGAAGCTTTTCATTCCCGGTCCAACCCAAGTTGCCCCTGAGATTCTCCAGGAAATGGCACATCCCGCCATCGGCCATCGCACTCCTGAATGTGCCCGCCTTTGGGCAACCGCCCGCGCCGGCCTTCGGCAATTAATGCACACGGAGGGTGAAATCCTGATGCTGACCGGCCCCGCCAGCGCCATGATGGAAGGAGCTATTCGAAATACGGTAGCCACCCGTTCCTTGCATTTGGTCAACGGTGCGTTTTCCAAGCGTTGGGCCGACATCGCAGAAAGTTGCGGGGTAGAAGCTCTTCGCGAAACCAAGCCCATGGGCGAAGGTTTTTCTGCCGACGACTTGCGCGCCGCCTTAGAAACCTACGGCCCGGTGGATGCCGTCACGGCAGTGCACAACGAAACTTCCACTGGGGTGATGAGTCCTATTCAAGATTACCAAGCGGTGCTGGCTAACTACCCAGACACCTTGCTTTTGGTGGACACCGTTTCATCCATGGCCGGCGCACCGGTCAAAGTAGACGAGTGGGGCTTAGATGTTTGCTTGTTTGGCGTACAAAAGTGCATGGCCTTGCCCGCCGGCATTGCGATTGCCGCAGTTTCTGAAAAAGCTTTGGCACGCGCGCGCACGGTGGAAAACCGCGGCTGGTTCGTGGACTTTCTACGGTTGGCAAAAGGAAACGAAAAAGAACAATCGCCAACCACCCCAAGTACCGCTCATCTTTATGCACTCAATCGGCAACTAGAACGCATCGAAGAAGAAGGCTTGGAAAACCGCTGGCAACGGCACCAAGAAATGGCCGACATTGTCCGCACTTGGGCCACGGGGCATAGCTGGAGCATGTTCCCAGCAGACGGTTATTGCTCCCCCACCGTTTCTTGCATTGCCCGCCAAGATGGCCCGGACTTTGTACCCGCACTGGCAGCCCTGAAGGAGCAAGGCATCCTAGTTTCCAATGGCTACGGAGACCTCAAAGGAAAAACCTTCCGCATCGGTCACATGGGAGAACACACTCCCGACGACATCCACGAACTCACCACGCTTTTTGATCAAGCTCTCACTTGCTCAGCATGACTTCGGAAAAAATTAACGTTTATCTGGCAGACGTAGTGGCCGACGAGTGCGAAGCCATCCTCACCAAAGCTGGTTTCACGGTCGACAATCGTCCCGGGCTACCAGCCGACGAAGCCATGAAGGCTATTGCCGCCGCCGACGCGGTGGTAGTGCGTAGCTCAACGACCATTACCGACGAAATGATGGGCAAGGCGCCGAAACTCAAAGTCATTGGCCGCGCTGGTTCGGGAGTGGACAATATTGACGTGAAGGCCGCCACCTCACGTGGAATTTTGGTCATGAACGCACCCGGCGAAAATACCACTTCGGCCGCCGAACACGCTTTGGCCATGATGATGGCGTTGAGCCGAAACATTCCTGCCGCCGATGCAAAACTGCGCAGTGGCGGATGGGGTAAAAAAGGACTTATGGGCGTAGAGCTCAATGGCAAAACCCTTGCGGTCATCGGCTTGGGCCGAATTGGCCGGGAAATGGCAACGCGCGCCAAAGCGTTCAATATGCGAATTTTGGGTTATGACCCATTTCTTCCTCCCGAAGTTGCCCACTCCATGGGTTTTGAAATGGGTGAAGTGGACGACATTCTGCCGCAAGCGGATTTTATTTCTTTGCACGCTCCCCTGACTAAACGCACTCGGCACATTTTGGATTCAAATGCGTTTTTAAAATGTAAACCTGGGGTGCGCATTATCAATTGCGCCCGCGGTGGGCTTATGGACGATGAAGCCTTGGTGGTTGCGTTGGATTCTGGACATGTTGCTGGTGCCGCTTTGGATGTTTTTGAATTAGAGCCCTTGCCCAAAGACCACCCACTCCGCACCCATCCAAAAGTGGTGCTCACGCCTCACCTCGGCGCCAGCACCGATGAAGCCCAGGAAAATGTAGCGGTCCGCATCGCGGAGCAATTTGACGCGTTTCTAAACCGCGGTGAAGTGCGTAATGCGGTGAATTCATTTTCGGTGGACGCCGCCGTTGCAGGACGGCTGGAACCATTTTTGCAATTGGCAAAGTCCATGGGTGATACCCAAGCTCGCCTACTTGAGGGTCACTTCCAAAGCATGGACATTGAAATCGCCGGCGAAATGGCCAACGACTTTCCGGCGGAGCCCTTAGTGGCCGCAACTCTTACTGGATTCCTTGGCCGTCTATTAAGCCAAAACGTCAACCCGGTGAATGCGCAGGCAGTGGCCAAAGAACATGGCTACGGCATAAAGCACACCACCACCCAAGGTACCGGGCCTTACGTAAACCTGCTTTCTTTACAGGTGAAGTCCACCGCGGGCGAGCGATTGATTTCGGGCACCGTATTTGGCAAAGGAAATGTCAAAGTCGTTCGCATGGATGGCGCCCATATTGAATTTTCGCTGACGGGTTACCTGCTTTTATGCCGCAATGATGACAAACCAGGTCGACTTGCTGGGATTACCTCCGCCCTCGCTGGGAACAAAGTCAACATTGCCGATTGCGCTTTGGGCCGCGACAGCGACACCGGCTGCGCCATCACCGCGCTACACCTCGACACCAACCTCAATGAAAGCGCTTTGCAAGCGGTGGCCGATGTGGAAGGGGTGCAGTGGTGTAAGTTCGTGAACTTCAACGATTAACCAGGTTGTTAAGGTGTGGGCATGCATCCTGCCACGTCCCTTTTCTTTTTGTCCCTCTTGTTGCCTAGCTGCAATTTTGAAACTTTTCAGGCCGAAAAATCCTTTTCCTTGGCTTTGGATCGGTCCGACAAAAAGATACTTCAAATTTCTACTCGCAACGGTTCCATAACCGTCAAGCCGGGTGGAGAAAAAGTGCTTGTGTCCGCCGACGTCAGCGCCTCTGGCACCACCCAAGCTCATGCCGCTGAATTCTTGGAAACTATTTTCCTCAACTACCAAGACCCAAAATATTCTTCTAGCCACACCCTTCATTTGGAATTTCAAAGTCCCGAGAAAAACCGCGGCATTAGCGCCTCATTCACCTTAGAAGTTCCAGTAGACATGGCTTTGGTCTTGGATACTTCAAATGGTCGAGTCCATATCAACGGAGATTTCCCCCAATTGAACATTGCGACGTCTAACGGAAGAATTTCATTTACGGGGTCGGCCAGAATTTTTGATTTCAAAACCTCCAATGGCAAAGTTTATTTGTCATTGCCAGATAAGTGGGATGGAAATGGAACCGTGAAGTCATCCAATGGCAAGATTTTGGTGGAATACCCACAGGAGCTCCATGCCAAAGTGAATGCCAAAACTAGCAATGGAGAAGTGAAGGCCGAATTTGCCAGCAATGGTCCTGGCAAACTAAATCTGCGCACATCCAATGGCCAAATCACTTGCCTACCTATTGGAAATTAAACCAATAAAACGGCGGCCGTTGCAGCGGTAATGAAACTAGCCAGCGCACCCGCCAACATGGCACGGAAACCAATGCGTGCCAATTCACTTCGGCGAGATGGTGCAATGCTGCCAAGGCCCCCAATTTGAATGGCGATGGAAGCCACATTGGCAAAACCACACAAAGCGTAACTAGAAATAATTCGCGAGCGTTCAGAAAGTGGATTGCCGTCGGCGGCGAAAGAAATCAATTCTTTAAACGCCACATATTCGTTGACCGCAATTTTGGTGCCTAACAAAGAACCGACCCGCAGAGTTTCATCAGCAGGAATACCAAGCAACCAAGCGATAGGCGCAAAGGCATAGCCAAGTAATTCCTGCAGAGTAACTTGGTGGCCGAAACCGGAGCCGATGTGATTTGCCGTCCATCCGATGACCACGTTGACCACTGCCAAAATTCCCAAGAACGCCACGAGCATGCCCAAAATATTGAGCGCCAGCCGGACTCCATCGGCAGCGCCACCCGCTGCAGCGTCCACCAAATTAGCGTATTCGGATTCTGGTTGGATGATGTCCTCGCCCAAAGTTTCAGGAGTTTGAGTTTCCGGAAAAACCACCTTGGCAATGGCAAGCCCCATCGGCGCCGACATTACCGACGCCGCCAGTAGGTGTCCGGCAATTCCCGGCACTTGGCCTTGCAGCATGGCAACGTAAACGCCGAAAACCGTGCCAGCAACGGTTGCATACCCCACCGTCATCACCGCGCCCAATTCACTGCTCGTCATCTTGGCCAGATAAGGGCGCACCAAAAGAGGCGCTTCAGTTTGGCCGACGAAAATATTGGCAGCAGCACTGGTGGATTCGGCCCCCGAAGTGCCCATCGTTTTGGCCATGGCCTTGGCCATGACACCGACCACCCTTCGAACGATGCCGGTGTAGTGCAAGATGGCAAAAATCGAAGAAAAGAAAATGACGCTGACGAAAATCAGAGCTCCTAACATCGGCGCACCGCCACCTATACCAAGCGCCGCGGCTCCGACCACGTCTTTAGCTCCTTCATAAGAGGCGTTGATGAGGCCCACGAAGAAAGTTTGCGCGCCATCAAAAAATGCCGCCCCGGCAGGAGTTTTCAAAATCAGTACTGCCAAGATCCATTGCAAAGTTAAGCCCACCAAAACGGGCCGCCATTTCACCGCTCTTCTGTTGACTGACAAAAGCCAGGCAAAGAAAATGAGGCACGGAATTCCAATCAGGGGTTGCAGCATCTTCGAGGGATTAACTTATCGTTTTTGAAGGAAATAAACAGCCTCGAAGGCCTGGGTCAATCCCCGCTCCTGATACTTGGGAAATTCACTTAAATCTTCTCTTTCCACCAAAGTGAAGTTGAACGCCTCACCACATAAAGCGTGGAGTTCTTCATCACCCACCGAATAGGGCGGCCCTGGGGATTCTTCCTGCAAAAATTCAAAACTTAAAAGCAGTCCCTTTGCCTTTGGTGGGATGATTTCGGCTAAGTGCTGAAAATATTTGGCTCTTTCCTGGGTAGGCAGGGCAACCAATGCGGCGCGGTCATACCAAGCACTCACCCCGGCAAGGTCCGAGGGGGCCAACGAAAAAAAGTCTTGGCAAAGTATTTTCAGGTTGGGCAATTCGCTACCGTTCTCCGCCTCAAATTTTGCCACCGCTTCAGGACTTGCCTCGTTGCCAATCACGCTCATTCCCTGCTCTTTCAGCCAAATCAAATCTTTCGATTTTCCACACAGCGGAACAAAAACCGTCTCCCCGGAATCCACCTTCAGCTCTGGCCAAAACCTTACCAGCTTGTCGTTGAATTCTTGCCGATGCCAACCAGTTTCTCCGTCTCGCCAGCGCTTGCACCAATATTCGATATTCATAGTGATTGGAGTATTGCCTGGTTAGTTTTCTCGATAACTGCCATTCGGAAGTTGATGGGGAAGTGAGAATTTTGGGTGAGTGAATAAATGGACGGCGGCCGGGTCTCGTTTTTTTAATTCCTCCGCGGTCGCGCATTCCCACTCTTCAAATATCTCTTCTGCTCGATTAGAATTTTTCTGAGCCCCCAGTAAGGTGGTCAATACCCAATAGGAGTATTCAGCCGCTTGGCAATGGTAATCACAGGTGGGGTCACCGTAGTGATAATGGCCGCCAGGTTTTCGCGCTCGGTCCATAGCGTCACACAGTTGGCTACCTTTTTCAAAAGAAAATACGTCGGGATAAGCTTCTCCCCAGCCGTTGGAAACCAAATGCCAGATTTCCTCCAGTGCCGCATCAAATCTTCCCGTCGAATTGGTTTCTTCACCATAAAGGTCTTGGCCAATATTCCACCCGGCTCTTTCCCAACGCCCAAACCCTCGCGAAAGTTTCCGCATGTCTCTTTCCCTAGCAGGCATCACCAAAAATGCGCCCCCGTGACGCAATGCCTTGAGTACCCCAACGTCATCCACCACGCCATTTTCATCGTTGTCCAAATATTCCGCCAACATATGAACGGCATGACGAAGTTTTTCTTTGGCTAAGTTTTTAGTAGCCAATATGGGGATTCCGAAGGCTGATGAATAACGGTCAAAGTCATGGCCAAAAACTGCAAGCGGGCCCTCGGCGGGAAAATTTTTAGGGTTAAGATTGGGAACGGGAATGGAAAAATGTGCGGCAAAAAATTCCGAAATTCCTCCAGCTAGCTGGGCAATGGAAGCTTGGCTGGTTTTTGCATTCCGCAAACTCCAAGGAAGCTCCAGTTGGATGGACCGAAGTCCTTCGCCACGGTGACGTCGGGTGATATAACCTCCATTAAAATACTTTTTACCAGCTGGGTGGAGAATTGCTGGGGAGGGAACGGCACGAAGCCCTTGAGCTGTAAAAAAACTGCCCAGACTTTTTGGGCCGCGAATCCAAGCTGCATCCTTCAAGTCCTGGTCGTTTTTTGCCAATGCATTCGCGTCCACGCCATAGCCTAATTCAACCCAATCTTCTGGATGGGCGTGGCCATGGATATCTAAAATCAGCGCACGCCCCTTTCCGATGACCTTTGCTTGAGTCGTGCAATTTTCCAAAGCGGCGTGGTATTGATGCCACACTTTTTCGGCGGTTTCATTCCCCTGCGCTGCTTCTTCAATGGCACGGTTGGCGTCCAACTTCACCCGATGAAGTCGTGTGGTCACTACAAAGGGCCGATGGCCGGTTAACCACTCCAATTCGTCGGCCAAAGCAAAGGCAACTTCCCGAACCCCCCGGTCTCGAATCAAGTTTCCCTCAGTCCTATCCGCCATGAATTTTGGTTTTTCGATTCCGCCATGAGGGGCGGAAATCACCAATGGCAAAGTTCCTTGTTGAATCTCCACCCAAACTTCTTGTTGAGTTAGAGGAATGGTAGGCAAACTCCAGCCCGCAAAAGTCGTCGGCAAAGCCAAGAACACCGAGGTGAATAAAAAAAGCATCCTTTAAGTAGACTTTTTAAGAGGATGAAGCTTTGATTCCACTCTTTGTTGGGACAACAACTCAGAAAGTTCTTTCACCTTGAGGGGATTTTCAGATGCCAAGTCTCTCTCTTCCGCTGGATCCTCGGCCAAGTTGTATAACTCCCAGGCTGATTTTTGGTTTTTACGCAACAATTTCCAATTCTCATGAAGCATGGCTTGCCATTGGCGATTGTGCTCCCAATAGAGAGTGCGTGAGGGCCAACTTTCAGTGGGGTTTTGCAGCGCCGGCAAAAGAGAAATGCCATCAACTTGACCGCCCCCCATCTTGTCCAAAGTCAGAGAGACCTCAGCGGCATCCATAAAGGTCGGCATCCAATCCCAAAATGCTGAAACGGCGGCGGACTCAGTTCCCGGAGGAACTTTCCCTGGCCAGCGCACGATGGTCGGCACTCTTATTCCACCCTCATAAAGCTGGGCCTTTCGTCCCCGCAATCCACCCCGACTTTCAAAAAATTTCCAGTCCACGCCGCCTACCCAACTTGGTCCGTTATCAGAGGAAAACACTACCAAAGTGTTGTCGGCTTGACCGGTGTCTTCCAACGCCTTCAGCAGACGACCAATGTCCCGGTCCATGCGAGTAATCATGGCAGCGTAAGCTGCACGGGGTTTTTGATGAGGCATATATCCCTTGTTGCCCAAGTAAGGAGTTTCCTCAAAGGCCCCTTCGTACTCGTCCAGAGAATCCTGCGGCACTTGCAAAGCCAAATGAGGCACCGGTGTTGCAAAGGTTAGGAAAAATGGTTGGTCAGATGATTGACGGATGAAGGCCTCGGCCTCTTCCACCATGAGGTCGGGTGCGTAATCTTTGCCGCCGAAAGCCTCATAACTTGCAGGGTCATTGGGGTCCGCACCTTTGGCCAACTTCCCGCGGCCAGGGTAATAAGGATTTCTTAGCGCCACCCGCTCGCCGTTACGGTGCAAGTGGTCCGGGTAATAGTTGTGCGCAATGCGTTGACAAATGTAGCCATAGAAATGGTCAAAGCCTTGCTTGTTTGCATCCCCCTGCGAGCCCGGCCAACCCAACCCCCACTTGCCAATAAACCCGGTGCGATAGCCGACGGTTTTTAAAGCCTCCGCAATGGTGACTTCACTATCCAGCAAAGGCCGCTGCCCTTCCAACGCAGGGTCCTTCCAAACATCGCCGCGTTCGGCAGTTTCATCGTTGATGCGAATGTAGGCATGACCGGTGTGTTTACCAGTGAGAAAAACGCATCGTGAGGGCGCGCAAACGGGGCTCCCCGCATAATGACGAGTGAGTTTCATCCCGGCTGCCGCAAGCGCATCCAAATGGGGGGTTTTGATTTTCTTTTGACCAAAACAGCCGACCTCACCATAGCCCAAGTCGTCGGCCAAAATAAAAATAATGTTCGGCTTGGATGGAGGAGGAGAACAAGCCGTCAGCCAGGCAAGCCCAGTAAGCAAGGGGATGAAACTCAGTCGGTGCATGCCAGATGTTACGGCGGTTTGGGCCTGGAACCTAGTTTTTGAACCTGGGACCGAGCCACCCCCCGTTTCCAGGGAGGATATAGAATATTGAAATGCGCCGAGCATTCCTCCTCCTTGTTGTACTGGCGGCAACCAGTTGCTTTGGTAAAGACGACGAAGACACTGGACCCGACTGGTCCACTTGCAGCAATTCCACCGCTCGTCTGGATATGCCATTCACCTACACCATGGATGGCACACGGTTATTGGTTCCGAATGAGGCGGCCGATCCCGATATCTATATCTATGTGCACTTGGGCTCGTTTGGTGCCCATTTCGCACCATTGACGGACCATAATTACGGAGACCCAAAAGCAAATCTGGTTGGTTTTTTCAGTTCTTCCGACGCAGACCTTGAAGAAACCTCTGCGGGGGTCATGGCTTATTTCGGTGGCATAGATGGCAGTATCTTGCACGCCAATCGTCCGGTTTACCGTGCGCCTCTGGCCGGAAAAATCACCGAAATGAGTTATGTGGATTCCATTACTGGGTATTTCCTCGACGACGAACCCACTTGGCAAATGCTTTTTAAGACCGGCGACATTGCGGTAAGGATTTATCAGGTGGGAAAATTCCACGATGATTTTGCCGCGTCAGTTTTGTCCGCCACCGGCGTAGACCTTGCCACTTATTCGGATGAAGGGACTAATCTTTTGGAGAGTTCCTCCATCTCCGTCGCCGCGGGTGACCCGCTTGGTTACCCGCAAGTAGTGGCTACTCCCGTAGCCGGCTTTGATGGTTATTATCGCGGCGAAGGGTCTTTCTATCCAGACCGCCCCTCCATCCCCATGGAGTTTTCGGTGGTCGCCCCAATCACGAACGGTTTCGATGAAGTTTGTTTTTTCAAACTCTTGGGCACAACCAAGGAACAAGAAATGCAAACTGCTTTTGATTTGGATTTGTTGGATTTAAACTCTCAGCGCTTCGGCCCCTGGGAAAGTACCGAATGGCAATGGCGCGCCGAAGGAGATTTATGTTTGTTCTGCAACGAAGATACTGCCGGTTATTATGGTTTGTATGAGCGTTTGGGGGCATGGTGGGAATCCGACGACTATGGTTCCGATGAAAATGAGACTCTGTCTTTCGCTTGGATTAACACTTCATCTTCCGCCTACTCGCCCATCCTTTATGCTGGCAACTCAATGGGCTATGACGTGGATTGCTTAATTTCTCGCCGACGTAATGACGGAGAGCCCTACCTTTGGACTGTGCCCGGTGGAGGATTATTAACTACCGAAGAACCCGTCGGCGAAATCCTTGAAAGCTCAGCAAATGAATTGCTCATCATGTGGAGGAATCTGGGCAATGGTACTCAAGTGGGTTTTCAAAAACTGGCTTTCATTCCTGGAAATGATGCAAATTTTTCTAGTGGCCATCTTTTTTCAGTTTGGGGAAATTTTGCTTCTTCCTCCGGCGAAGCAGAAAGTCCTGCATTCGGGAACTTGGAGGACGCCAACGGCGACACCCGAGT
>Ga0066376_10000261_pt1 | contig 47849 bp, 52 predicted proteins | sample Knorr_S15_td_Bot_FD_77009 | JGI IMG/M metagenome (GOLD analysis project Ga0066376, IMG submission 77009) | Marine microbial communities from Southern Atlantic Ocean transect - Knorr_S15_td_Bottom_ad_5009_LV_A | ecosystem: Environmental > Aquatic > Marine > Oceanic | place: Southern Atlantic... | reverse complement strand
GAAATCGATACTGCCTATTTCGGCGTCAGGGCTTTCCAGTGCCACGGAAAGGTCCCAGGCTTTCCCAAGCGATGGAGAATAGCGGATCTGTGCATTGCGGACTATCACCTGTCCATTGACGCCTTCAAAGTCCAGTTCCTGAGGGTGGGCGACCGGGTCATAAAAAACACTCCAGGTTTTGCCTGCCAGTATGTCCCTGAATTGTCCATAGGCATGTCGCAGCCTGAAGGTATCACCACTTCCTTTGAAATCGCCCTCAATAAATGCGCGTAAATTTCCGACCGCGGTTTTTTCCCTGAGATCCAGATTTATTCGGGATTGCGTTGCGGAAATGTCTGACTCGTCATGGGCGAACTCATTCGAGCCCGTCACCGGTATTTTGCCCACGATGAACCGATCTACACTACCGAGTGGGTCAAAACTCTTGATAAAAGAAGCTTTGACGAAGCCTCCAATTTTCAATGAGGCGTTAGTCCCGGGCAAGGGAATGGCGCCAGGCTGGATTTCCATGGATAGTGATGGATCCTCCGGGATGGCTGCCACCTGTTCTTCCAGTAGTTGCAGTCTGGCGAGCATCAACTTGTCTTCTTCAGTCATTGCGGGCTCTTGACCCTGCTTCATGGCCAGTTGATCAAGTTGTGTCTGCAGACTGTTGAGCACGCCGACATGACTTTTCATGCTCTCGCGTTGTTTAGCTATTTCCAGTCTTTGCTTTTCCAGCTGTTTTTCCTGATTCTCTATCTGCCGCTGTTGATCTTCCAGGGAATTGCGCTGTTGCTCGATTAATCTTCGCAGCTCTTCCAGGGAAAGCGCAGCCTTCTTGGCTTGCTTAACCCCGGTGGAATCAGTGTCAGGAACGATAGCCCTGGATGTTTCCGCCTGGATTTGCTCCGATGCTATGAGCTCCGATTGGGTCGTCTCCAACTGGACCGAATTTGACGAGGCTGGCTCTGACTGAATCGATTCTATTTCCGCCATCGCCATAGCTGGCAGGATGAGACAGATTATTATTAATGTGTTGTAAACAGGGAGGGGGAGTCTGCTAGCACTCTTAGGCAGATTATATTTAGTTAATTCAATCCGCATATCCGGGTCCAAGTTTGATCGACTATTTTCAGATTATATTGATTCGAATAAAGTATGCCACAGGTAAAAAATCAGTTGGCAATCTTCTCCACCATCAACCCTTGTATCACTTGTTTCTTGTATTGTTAAGCCTCGTTCGTTCTTCGACATCAACTGTCATAAAATTCTGCCAGGTTGCGGTCGTGCGGTACATGACTGCCGCTGATATCGAAGTCATCAACACGATTTTTTTCTGTTTCAGCCCCATCAGGCAATAGGTTTGCGTCACCGTATGCATGGCAAACCAACTCATCTACTACCGTGCGTTGCATAACCGCAAAGTGTAAATAAATCCTTACATATAAATACGAGATGAGGTTAGTTCTGACTGCTATACTTCAGGTCGCGTATTGGTAGTCAATCCTGCGGTCTCCTGCCTGCACAGGAGGGTGGTCATCCCCAGGTCGAAGCGATCAACATACTTGGCTGGGTTGGCTTGTTGTCCTGGGCAACCAGACGCCACCCTGACCGGATCGGTCACATCGAGATCTGGAGCGAATGATGTCACTGAAGCCAGCAGGCTCCTGCCAGTACCTGCCAAGACCCATGCTCCCGGGTCAACCTTGAGGAGCTGCCAAGATATTTACCACCTAACTCACGGAGCAAGATTATGAAAAAGCTAGTTTCACTCATCGTACTTACGTTAATGGTTGTGCCCAGCATGGGGCTGGCGGCCAAATATCAGTCCAGTTTTATAGAGAATATGCCGCTACTAACTGTCTCAGCTGATGATAAAAACGTTATGCAATGGATCCACGACGACATGAATTCGGGCAACTATAACAAGCTGTTGATGCCGCAACCTTATGTGATCCTGTCGGAAAAAAATAAGTACAAGGGTATTCAGCCGGATCAGGTGAAACTGTTTGCGGATCGAATTAGTGCTATTTTTATTACACGGCTGGAGGAACTCGCAGAAATTGTTGACCAGCCAGGTCCGGGCGTACTTGTTGTTAATATGGCACTCACCAATGTCATCATGAAAAAGAAACGAGGACTTTTAGGTTACACGCCGATGGGCGCTCTCGTACACGGGGCGACTCGAAACAATAAAATCGAGGAACTCGAGAAGCTGGCCAAAAAGGTCCAGCTCAGAAATGCCAATCTTGAAGTGGAATTCGTTGACGGTGGAACCGGAGAAGTGATGGGAGTCCTTGTACTGCAGATCGAAGGCAAGGAAAAAGGTCGCGAAGAAGAATCCTGGCCGGCGTTACGTGCTGAGCTAACAACACTGGCCGATAGATTTTACAATAGCTATGCAGCGCAACTAAATGCAGCCGCTGAAAAACGCGCGGCTGCCAAAGCCGCAATGTAGGCTAAATCAAGGTAGCAAAATATCTATATTCTGAATGTTATATAAGGGAAACAATGTGAGAAATCTAATCATTCTCGTAGCAGTTAGCATGCTTACAGCTTGCCAGAGTGCACCACCAACAGTTCAAACCGGTCAGGGGGCGGAAGTCACCTTTGATGGATTACACAGGGTCGATAATTCAGTTGTCCAGTACGCCTGGCTGAAGCCAGACCTCAGCCTTGCGGCATACAGCAAGATCAAATTGGTCGGTGCTGGAATTGAATACCGTGCAGTGAGATCTGCCAATCCGGCGACAGCAGGCAATAGATCCGAATTCCCACTGACTGATCAGCAGAAAATGCGCCTCGAAAGTGTGGTTGCAGAGGTATTTCAGGAAGAATTGGGCAATAGTAAAAAATATTCGCTGACCAGCGAAGAAGGCCCTGACGTGCTGGAGCTGACCGGAACTCTGATTGACGTCGTATCCCGTGTCCCGCCAGAGAGGGCTGGTCGTGGCGACTACTATATCTCAAGTGTCGGCTCGGCTACCCTGGTGCTTGAATTACGGGATTCACAGAGCAACGAAATTCTGGCCCGTGCGATAGATGGCCAGGCATTTCAATCGGTCTATATGCAGAAATCCTCAAGCCCCCATAATGCCCAGGAAGTAAAACGGGGGCTTAGAAAGTGGGGTAGGAGACTCACCGAAATCCTGGATCAGCTACACGGGGGTCTCTAGCACTCAGGGGCATTTTACGGGCGCGCAGGTCGCGCCTTAGCCGTGATCAGTCCCGAATCAGGCAATCTACTCGATGTTCAGCGGCAACATAGTCATTGAGCCTGTCCTCGGCACCGGGGGCAACAAACCGATAGTCCGCCGAACCATCATCCACTTTCCGCAGCTGCGTGTAGTCTGTCATAAACCCAGATGAGATCAGTTCCTGGGCCACGACAAAATTCGCCCCGGACAGGGTGATTAACAGGAGCAATACTTGCCTGGCTATGCGTTCTGGCATCTGGTTCCCTCTTTGGACCGGTTAGCGGACGGTATAGTTTTTGCCTTCGAGGCAGGCGCTGTAGGCTCGATTGTAACGGTTGCGGTTTTCTGAGTAGATCGCCACCTGCTCTTGTTCCCACTGCTGCTGCTTCTGCGCTTCATTCTTTTGTTGACTTCTACGCCGCGATGTCCCAATCAGTGCGCCTGCCGCTGCGCCTTTCTTGGCGCCCTCAGAACCATCAACAATGCCGCCAAGTGCCGCTCCTCGCATCAGTCCCCTTCCGGTGCCGCCTTTTTTTGATTCTTTCTTGGGTGGTGGTGCGGTGGTAGTTGGTGGCGCCATGGGATCAAAACCTGATTGGCCTTTAGCCCAGCCATAGCAGGAAAACTTGTCTGCCTCCTGCTGATCGCTGGACTGACCGTCATTCGGAAATATCATGAGTTCTTCTGCCGCCATGCTTGTTGCTGCCAAACACATTCCGCAAAGAAGTCCTGAAAACGTCAGAAGTATTCTCATTGTCAATTTCTCCATATCATTAATACAATGCGGGCCTAGTGTATCGATTCACTGCTGAAAAAGGCGAATTAAATGTGGTGATTTTGTAAGTAGTCGATTCGGAATCGGCTAGTCCCAGTTCAGCTGGTATTGCGTCACGGACCCGGATTGAACCATGGTATAGGAGGGATTGTTTTCGCTAGCCTGTCCAGTTTTATTGCAGGTTACTTTCGGGACCGATTCATCTTGGTCCAGAACCAATATTCATTCCAATCTGCAGCAACAACAAACCTCTATCCGAGTAGCTGCCCCTGGCCGCGCCGACGATAGGAAACTCAGCGGTGAATACCGGTGCATCACCCGGTTGAAAATAAGTCAGCATGGGGGAGCCATCATTAGGGTTGGGGATTAATCAGGTATTGTTAAGTCGTTCCAGTAAACTTTTTGTTGTTGTAAACTGTTCATTAATTACTCGGTTCATTGCCGCCGTTGCGTTGTTGGATAGCACACGGGCGCCTATCCGAGAAATGGTTTGTTGCAATAAAGAAGTGTCGTGAGCCATATCAGGTTGGCTCAAATTAGTTAGGGGAGCACGCATGATAGTTGGGAAATATAGCCTGGCCAGAGCAATAGGAATATTGTTGATCCCATCCTGTAGTCACTCATATGGAGAAGAGCGTAACCTAAGAGCTGTGATGCACTGGAGGGAGAAGGTAGCATCTACACCATAGGCAAGAATCAGATCATGTTTCAGGGAGTGATGAAGGGCATCCTTTATGTCGAGAACGAAAAAGGTGATCTGGATGGAGCCTTCGCTGTTTGCCCTGTCTCCCAGAGGATTAACCCGGAGACAGGAGAATCGACTGCAACGGGGAATTGTGAAATTACTGTGTCCTCGGAGGATGTCGTTTATGCGGAATTGGATTGCAAAGGTATGGCTGGAGATTGTCGCGGGGAGTTTCGGCTCGTTGAAGGTCTCGGGCGTTTTGAGGGCATCAGCGGTGGAAGTATTGTCCGGACAGGACAGGGTATTGCACTACTCCCCAATCTTAAGGTCATAACTCCTTAACACCACTTAAGGGCGCAGGGATAGAAAATGTCATGATTAGAAAACATTCTATATTAGCAATGGTGACGCTCTTCGCACTGGGGTGTATGACAACCGCATCTGCGGGAACCATTCGTTGCGGCGTTCATCTGATCCAGGATGGTGGCAGAAATGGCCCCGGGAAGTACGAGGTTTTGAAAAAATGTGGCGAACCCGCTGAGCGATTTGGCAACACCTGGGTGTATGAAATGAAGGGTAATCGTTATGTCCTCACCTTTAAAGATAATGGCCAACTGGCGAGGATCTCACGCCCTTCGTAATATCTGTTTGGCCGTGCAAACGAGTTGTTCGCCACAAAATGTCACCGGACCTGTTCGATGTTAACAATTCAACTAGTGTGGCGCGCTACTATACCTAACCGTAGATTTCTGTCGCCATCTACCAATCAAAAACGGAACCCGCATCTGTGTAATCCGAGGCAAATGCTGTGACAACCATTGAAGACCGATTAGACGTTATGGAATTAATTGCGTGCTACGGTGCGGGTCTTGACGCCAGAGACTGGGAGCTATGGCGGTCTGTATTTACTGACAATACACTTTTCGATCTCAGCAGTTGGAGCCATCAGACGCCGCAACGAGTCGCGACCGAGCGAGTCGTTCGAGCCCAGGCACGCATATTTGCCGAGCTGAGTGTCACTCAACACCTGATGTCAAACTTCAGAATCACCACCAACAGTGCATCTACCGGGAGGGTGTTGGCGGTCATGCGAGCAGAACACTGGATTTGCATTGAACCAGACAGCGACGAGACAAAACGATATACCATGTTTGGCTATTACGACAATCGACTACTCAAGGAAGGCGGTGTTTGGAAAATCGATGAAATGCATCTCAACGTCACCAAAACAGAAGGTGAGATATGGGTGATGGAGGAAGCTTCGCGGCGTGCTCGCGCAAAAAAAACGCGCGAAGGCTAGTCCTGCGCGCTCTGGTGATCTTTATAGAACGGCGGTGCATTACGGCTGTGAATAGGGGAAATAGAGTTTGGAGATGTCTTAGCGTTCGAATAATCGAGTAGCTATAGATGGGAGCCTGGATGTGAGTCAAACATTTGATGTGCTGATCATTGGTGGTGGCGCGGCAGGTATTACCGTCGCTGCTTCACTGAAGCGACGTAAGACTGGATTGAACGTTGGACTCATTGAGCCCAGCCAGATCCACTACTATCAACCGGCATTGACGCTCGTTGGTGCCGGTGTTCAGACACTTGGCCAGAATACGCGGGCAGAGCTCAGTCTTATTCCTGATGGCGTCAACTGGATCAGGGACCGAGTCGATGCCTTCGACCCGGAAAGAAATGAAGTAGTGCTCGCAGGCGGCAGCGCTATTGGTTACGAGCAGCTTGTAATCTGCCCCGGATTGGTCTGTGCGTGGGATAGGGTGGCCGGGCTGGCTGAAACCCTCGGCCAGAACAGCGTCAGTTCTAATTACAGCCCTGAGCATGCTGCCTATACCTGGGAATCGTTACAAAATCTTGGTCCCGGCGACGGCCCCGCTGTGTTCACCCAGCCGCCGATGCCGATCAAATGTCCTGGCGCGCCGCAAAAAATTGTTTACCTGGCGGCAGACTATTTACGCAAGAAGGGTCGACCGGCCAGAGACGTGGTTTTCCATACCGCAACACCTGGCATTTTCGGTGTGCCCTATTTTGCCAGGGCGCTTTTACAAGTGATGGAAGAGTATGGTGCGGATTTCACTATGGGTTCCAACCTGGTCAGGGTTGATGGCGCGAACAAGATCGCGACTTTTGCAAAAGAGGGCGAGGAGACAGAGGTTAAATTCGGCATGTTGCATGTCACGCCGCCGCAAATAGCGCCCGAATGTATCTCAAAAAGTTCGCTTGCGGACGATGCAGGCTGGCTGGACGTCAATCAGGAGACCCTTCAGAGTAACGGCTTTGAAAACATTTTCGGCCTGGGTGATGCCACCAATACGCCCAATTCCAAGACCGCGGCGGCAGTGCGCAAACAATCGCCTGTGGTCATCGATAATTTATTGTCGTTAAGATCTGGTGCCGAGTTGACAGCCGCCTATGACGGTTATGCTTCATGCCCGCTGACAACCGCTTATGGCAAAATGATGTTGGCTGAATTTCGTTACGGCGGTCAGGTCACACCAACCATTCCGCTGTCGCCTAAAGTGTCTCGCAGGAGTTACTGGTACATCAAGACCATCGCACTCCCGGTGCTTTACTGGAACTACATGCTGAAGGGGTACGAATACGACGTGGCCCATAACGTTGATTTTGTTGAGGACTAGAATTCTGCTGCGGGCATGAAGTGCTGATGAATCGTTGCATTGATCAACTGGGAATCGACAAGCGACTCACATACCAGAGATAACAGGCGGCAGTGATACCGGAGCCGCCAAACATCATGCACATCACCATGATCTGGTAGCGAACAGCGATAAGGGGGGAGATGCCGGAAAGTATTTGTCCGGTCATCATGCCGGGCAATGCCACCAGGCCAACCGCGAAGAGGCTGTTAATGACCGGAATCATGCCTGTTGTCATGGCAGTGACTCGCGCTTCATCCGGGCTGGCACCCTGTTCAATTTCCGTTTCGAATCTTTCTGCTGCCAGGCTCATGGCGTTCATTGCATTTGCCAGGGTCATACCAGCGAGCGGAATAAAGAACTGGATATCACGGTTTGCCATGGACGGTCTGGGAATCGGGCATAAAACAGTGAGATTGAGTCTAACGAGGCACAGGGATGCATTTCAACCAGATTGTTCAAGGCCAGCGTAATTGACGGGACCCGCCGCAACTGAAATTGTTCCCATTGATTGCGGGGAATTCGCGGGGTCATTCGGGTCAGGGTGATCCGCCGACTGGGGAAATGAGGTGATAGGATGCCGCCTTGAAATTCCGGTCAGAAAGAGAATTGGATGAAGCCTTGTTTAATAAATGTCTTATGAGTGCCATATGAGTGTTAACAGGAAGATAGCGGTGGGTCGTTACCTGGCGTTCTTGCTCGGATTTTGTGCCTGGCAGGTTGGTGCCAGCTGTGAAAATGTCGAGACTGTACCGCATTTAACATCGTCCTACGCGGCGGGTTGGGGTATAGACCAGCGCAACACGCGATATCAGCCGAAATCTTCGATTGATGCCGGTAATGCAGCAAAGCTGGCCCTGAAGTGGGTCTATGGATTGGCCAACCCCGCACCACGGTCCTATCCGCTGGTGACTGAGGACACCATCTTTGTTGGCGACGGTGGACGCGGCTTGGTTGCTCTTGCGCGTGAAACGGGGTGCGAGCGCTGGCTCTTTGAACATGAAGGAGATATCGCCAGCGCCATTTTGCAGGGGCAGATTGGTGAACGGCACATCCTGATCTTTACGGATCGCACCAGGGGTGTGTTTGCGGTAGATGCGGCCAATGGCGAGCTTGTCTGGCATGCGATCGTCAGCGATGAACCGGTACCTGTGTATTCGGGAACCCCGCTGGTGATCGGCGATACGGTATTCGTGCCGATTTCCTCGATGGAAGTTGGAATTGCAATGAATCCGTTCTATGGATGTTGTACGACCAGCGGCGGTATGGCGGCTCTTGATATCAGCACTGGCGAGCAGCGCTGGTATCTGCCAACCATCGAAGCCGAGGCTGAGGTTACCGGTAGCCACTTCCTGTTTGTGAAGGAATATGGGCCTAGCGGCGCGACGGTATGGGCGGCGCCAAGTTTTGACGCGGCGCGAAACCGGCTGTTTTTTGGCACCGGGCAGAATTACACCCATCCCACTACTGACACCAGTGACGCGATATTTGCTGTGGATGCGTTGAGCGGCGACATAGCGTGGGTACAGCAGTACACGGAGAATGATGCCTATACGGCGGCCTGTAACTTCCCACAGCTCAACCATCCAAACTGCCCGGATCCAATGGGTCCGGATGTCGATTTTGGCGCGCCAACCATGCTGCTGCGCACTCAATCCGGTCGTGAATTACTGGTTGCCGGGCAGAAGTCGGCTGATGTTCATGCCATGGACCCTGAGTCCGGGGAGCGTGTCTGGACTACTAAATTGGGTCGCGGCGGCATTATTGGTGGAGTGCACTGGGGTATGGCAGCAAACGAGGCTTTAGGCCTTGTGTTCGTGCCCATCAGCGATAAGCAGGTCATGGGTTTCCCCGCTCCAGGGGAGGCTGCTCCGGGGTTGTATGCTTTGGATATTGATTCAGGCGAGGTGCGCTGGACCTATGCTCGAGAGTCCCGCTGCAATGATAAGGTCTGTGAATTCGGCTTGTCAGGCGCGATCATTGCGGCTAACGATATTGTGGCTGCCGGAAACATGGATGGCATCCTGGAAGTTTTTTCAGCCCGGACCGGGGAGCTACTCTGGTCCTTTGACTCCTGGCGCGAGTACGAATCAGTCAATGGCATTCCCACCTCTGGTGGTGCCTTTGATGCACACGGTCCGATGATTGCAGATGATCTTCTAATTGTATCTTCCGGTTACCGGTATGTTGGGCAACAGCGCGGTGGTAACGCCTTGCTGGTTTTCCAGCTGGAGACAGACGATGACTGAGAGTGTGAGTGAAGGCTTGTATCTGGCAGGTAGATTTCGTCGACTCGCGGCGACCCTGATCGACGCGGTCCTGGTGCCTTCGTTGACCATGGTGCTGGTGATGGTTACAGATGTGATGGAAGATGCCGAGGACTATGCGACTAATTGGGTGGCGCTTCACGTATTGCTGCTGGCTGTGGTGAGCTATCTGATTCTGAACGGTTATGGCCTCATGCGTCGCGGCCAGACCCTGGGAAAGAGGTTATTGGGTATCACCATCGTTGTTGCAACAGCGCCGACGGAGGGCAGTGAGGGGGTTCAATACAATTTCACGCCGGCACCTTTGTGGAAGCTCATCGGTATTCGCGCATTATTTTTCCCGTTATTGTATATGGCAATCGTCCCGTGGATTGCACTGGTGCCGATCGTCGATCAGTTGCTTATTTTTAGCAAGCACAGGCGTTGTTTGCATGACCTGGTCTCTGGCACGGTGGTGGTGCGTCTTGCCCCGGGTAATTTCCAAAAATAACTGTTGGGATCTTCTTAATCAGAAGTTCCTTGAACGAGGCCAACATGATGAAAATTCTCTTTAATATTGTTCTAGTACTTAATTTCCTTACCGAGGCAATGGCTGCCGTTTCGTTGATTGGTGGCCCGGAAGGCATTTCTGCTGCAGGGCAGGGTGGGATGTGGTCCATGCACTACGGTTTTGCCGCGGTGGCTATTGCCAGCGCATCACTGTGGGTGTGGCCTTATCGAAGCAACATGAAAGCCGTCACGGCGATTTTGGGTATGCTGCTCACCTTTCACAGTGGCCTGTTCGTATCCTTAACCCTGGCAGGCGATCAGATGGCCGGTCAGGTTATTCACGCGGTACTGGCATCGCTTTGCTTCTTTTTGTTCACCCAGCGTTCAAAATGGTGCGACGACGCTTTGGTTGCTGCCCTGGAAAATGATTCATCGCCGGATGCTTCGTCATGAATCTGAATTATCGCAATCAGCTATGTTTCACGAAGCTTGCTTTTGCTGGCTTGCTGCTTGCGATGGTGTGGCCGTTTCAGGCCAGTGCGGTCGAAATTGATTTTACTCGACATATTTCCCGGCATGGTATTGAAGAGCCCGCTATCGATCCGGCATCATTTTTCGGTGTGCCAGGACCGGCTCGATTGATTGTTACGAGTGCTGGCGATGAAGTTGATGTGACCGTTGAACTTAATGGATCAGAAGTTGTGGCGGCCGAGAGTGTTAGCGCTGAGAATCCTTTGGAGATTCCAGTTTCTCTTGTCAGCAGCAATTCTCTGACAGTTAGGCTGAACGGACTCGCGGGCACATCGGTTTCAGTTCGCATCAAGCAAATTGCGAACGTTGAGTTGCACGTTCAGTCGCGAGTGCACTTCAATACCAACGTCAGTAACTTTGTAGCGGCGCGAGAGTTTTATGGCAAGTTGGGTTTCGAAACACTTACGGGGTTTCCAGACACCAACACGCAGGAAATGGCTCGAGCCATTGGTATCGAAACACCGACTTCCTATGATGGCAGCCAGGGTGAAACTGCTGGCGGTTATCTATTACACGGTGAACTGGTGGGAGTGGGTGGCTTTACCGGCGGCATGATCGATCTCATTGAATTTACCATTCCAAGAAACGAAGAGCCGCCCTACGCGAAGCTTAATCATCTGGGGATGGCCCGCGCAGCAATTCGTACCACGAATATTGCTGCTGACTATGAATACATGAAGGCTCTCGGTGTCTCGTTCATTTCAGCGCCAACCTTCCGGTCAGACGGCACACAGTTTGCCATTTTCGCTGATTTAGACGGCACCCACTACGAGCTGATTGAAATCGACGGTGATGATGAAGAAACCGAAACGACCCATTTCGTTGATGTTGGCCAGGTGAATGTCAACGTGACTGACTTCGAGCGTTCCCGGGCCTGGTATCAAATGCTGGGGTTCGGATCCACAAAAAAATTGGCGACGACTGATTCCATCGAGGTTGCAAACGCCATGGGATTCACTGAGCCCTATGAGATTGATGGCGCTATCGTCACTCATGAGGTTGATGGTTCGACTTTGGAAATCGTGCAATGGATCACGCCTCATGACCCCGAAAGAGCTTATGACATTCCGGTCAATCATTTCGGCATTCATCGCATGGCGTTTTCCACCACGGATATTGTTGCCGACGTTGCGGCACTCAAAGCCCAGGGAGTTGAATTTGTCTCGCCGATAACACCCTGCTGTTCAGGTAACGACTCTTCCAGCAGTATCATTGCATTCTATGATCCAGACGGGACCATCGTAGAACTTGTTGAGCCACCGTTCATCGCGCAACTTTTAACCTCGCTACTGTTATGGCTGGGTGATCTGTTTCAATAACACAGTCGGGTAGGCAGATATCCCGCTGACACCAATTAATCTTCGGTGATATCTATTGATGATTGATCTATGAGGGCTGTGTAAGGCGTGAGGTTGCGATAGGCGGGGCGCTTTATCTCTATTTTTTTATTCGAGGGGTCGTATACGATAGTCGCAGCGCCGACTTCAGCCGGGTCTACCGAGCCGCCTTTACCTTTGCCTTAACCTTTGCTACTGCAAGCGCCGGAAATGTAGATTGGACCACCACCGGGTGCCGTGGCGGCGCCGGTTCTATCCATTAGATCTATCCATTGATCGTCCGTGGTGGGTAGGCCAGACACAATACCAAGTGACCTTTTGGTCATATCCTTGGCGAACTCCTGCTGAACGAGGCGAATTGCATAGTTATATGCGGAATTAACCTTGCTCATGTTTGCAGTGTCGATGTAGCTTCGATATGCAGGAATCCCAATGGCAGCAACTATGCCGATGATGGCGATAACAATGAGTAGTTCAATCAGCGTGAACCCACCGTGGGAGAGGGTTCTCGGGGTTATTTTCATTTAGACCCCACCAACGTTTTGTCTCTTTCCATCAGGGTCGGTCTGAGATCTTTTAATGCGTCCATGATGTCGTTAAGTTCATCGTGTGGACGCAGGTTTCGCTGATAGTCGTAGTTACCTTCCTTCAGCGCCGCAATGTAGGCTTGTATCGCGATCTGGGGCCCGTCAATTCTAACAGCAAAGCGATTATGGGTGTCCGTAGAGCCTGCGTTTACCATTTCTTGATACCCTCTATTCGATTCTATCGAGAACCTGAGTGCAAGCCTTCTTGTCAATAAAATTGTAAGCCTGGATTTACATAATCGAGGTGAGAGCGGAGATAGAGAATATCTACCAGAAGGTTGAAAGTGAGAACACCAGTGAATCGCTATCCAAGCCAGTAGACTGGTTAGTCTTGTTGCCGACATAGACCAGTTTCGCGCCAAGGCGAGGGGTAATCGTGAACCCGTAGCTCAAAGCCCAGACCAGATCCTGCCTCTTGTTGTCCTTGTCGATGCCATTGATGGTGGATTCTCCGCCTTCAGCATATCCCAGGCCCAGGCCGATCCATTTACCGCTCTTGAGTCGACGATTCAGATGCCCCTGCAGGAACACCAGATGATCTTGTTCAAGCTCATTTCCGCCAAAAAAGTCATCATTGTCAGAGTGCAACCAGACTGCGCCGGTAAGTTCCACCGACCAGTTACCCCGTGTATGTACCACACCTAACTGCGGACGAAAGGTGAAGTGATTGGTTCCAAGGTTGATGAGCTTGTCTTCTTTATATTCACCGGTCGGCAGTTGAATAGATAAACCCGCGCCGATGATCGTCTCGGTTTTTTGCCCGGCTCGATAGGCCCGGTAGGCTTTGCCCTTCAGGGGTGGAGCGCCTTTCAGGATGATCGCGAATCGGAGGATGGTATCGGACAGGCCGACACGTTGTACCTCCGTCGGAACTCCATCAAGCAGACCTGTCCAGGTGGCATTGATATGGGCTTGTGCGAGGCTAATTTGGGCTGTCTTATCGAGAAAATCAAAGCTACGGATATATTTCATTGCTGTGGCATCCAAATCCACTTCGACATTTTCAGCACGCAAAATGGGATCAATATTTATGTCACCTTCGGTATGCGCATAACCCACGCCCAGAAAATTTGTATCAATAGGAATGTGCAACCAGCGCCGTGGTTCAAGTTCCAGTGCAAATATTGGAAAAGACACTGCCCACAAAAACATAAGGTGATGGCAGCGGCTGGCGATTTTTTTCATCATTTATTACTACCAGATTAGTTCGGAGGCATTGCGATTTGATAGTGCTGCGATCAGTCCTGGGGTGGTAGTACCCGCCCTGGGTTTAAAACACTTTTTGGATCCAACGCTTGTTTTACTAATCTCATCACTGCGATTTCTTCCTCTGTTCGGCTTTGTATTAGCCAGCGCATTTTTTCTTTGCCTATGCCATGCTCCGCGGAAATTGAGCCCTGGTATTGTCGTAGTTCACCATAGACAACTTCATCGACCTGTTGGTGAAGTAAATCGCCTTCGCCGTGTGGGTGAATAAAGAAATGTACATTACCATCGGCGATGTGCCCCAGTGCGTAGACCTCAGTGCCGGACCAGAGTCCATTTAGTCTGGCGTCGACTTTTTGAACGTATTCTTCCATGTGAGCAATTGGCAGGCTGACATCGTAGAGAAAGCAAGGCTCGTTCTTGAGAACCGATTCAAAATTTTCCCTGATCTCCCACAAAGCCAGTCGTTCAGATTCCGACTGAGGTATGACGGCATCGCTTAGTGTGCCCGCATTAAAACCCGATTCCATCATGTTGTTGAAGCGTTCCCGGTCACCGACAGGATCTTTACCTTCGGATTCAACAATCACGTAGTAAGCATAACCACGTTCCATCGGTGAGCGGTGGCCGTCCTCTCCGGTCACACCCCGATAGTGATTGCCCCACATGACTTCGAAGGCGGAGAGGTCACTTGCCAATTCCTGCCGGGCCTGTGACAGAAATGTTATTACCTGATCGAAGGTCTGCATGCCGACGAGAGCGGTATCAACGGACTTTGGTTTGTGGAAAATTCGCAGTACGAGACGAGTAATAATACCCAGAGTCCCTTCGCTACCGATAAACAGCTGCTTCAGATCATAGGCAGTATTATTTTTTAGCATCTGGTTCATGGATGAGAGCACAGTGCCATCAGCCAGTACAACTTCCATCCCCAGGACCAGGTTGCGCATCATGCCGTATCGCAACACGTTAATACCCCCGGCATTGGTTGCGGCATTACCGCCGATCGTACAGCTGCCTCGTGCACCGAGGTCCAATGGGAATAACATATCCTGGACCATACAGGCTTCCTGCAGGCTCTGAAGTACCACGCCGGCACCCGCAACAACCGTGCCCTGGGTCGGGTCGATTGACTCAATCTGATTGAAGCGTTCTGTTGACAGGATAATTTCAGTTTTACTGGAATCTGCGGATTCAACGCAGTTGGTCATACCACCCTGGGTGACAACTGATTGGCCGAATTCATGGCATAGCCGCAGAATTTCTGAAACCTGCCCTGTGGATCGGGGTCTAACCAGGGCGAGTGCCTCGGCGGGCGATGAATTCCAGTAGGAGGTCTGGCGTTGTAAATGGGCGCCGTCAATGACCCCATCTTCACCGAGGATCTCTTTTAGATTTTCGATAATGTCCGTCATTTTTTCCATTGACTCATGAAGCGAGTCCCAGTTCCTTCGCGAATTCTTCTCGCATAACAAACTTCTGCATTTTCCCGGTAACGGTCATCGGGAATTCGGATACCATTTTGATATATTTCGGGACTTTGAAATGGGTAATCTGACCGCTGCAAAATTCCCGGAGTTCTTCTTCGGTAATTGACTGGCCTTCCTTGATCTGCACCCAGGCGGCTACCTGTTCACCATATTTATCATCGGGTACACCAAACACCTGGACTTCCTGAATACTGGGGTGCGTATAGAGAAATTCTTCAATCTCACGAGGGTACACATTCTCGCCGCCGCGGATGATCATGTCTTTGATTCGCCCGGTAATCTTCACGTAGCCGTCTTCGTCCATTTCACCCAGATCGCCTGAATGTAACCAGCCGTCTTTGTCGATAGTGTCATCGGTTTTCCCTGGGTCGTTCCAGTAGCCCTGCATCACCCCGTAGCCGCGTGAACACACCTCGCCGGTCTCATCAATGCCAGCGGTCGTGCCATTTTCTCGAATGATTTTCAGCTCCCAGTTTGTGTGCGCCCGGCCCACGGTTGTTACTCGAGCCTCCAGTGAATCTTCGATCGCTGTCATTGAATTGATCGGGCTGCACTCGGTCTGGCCGTATCCGATCACGATCTCGGTTAATTCCATATCATTGATGAGTCGTTTCATCAGTTCGATGGGGCAGGTCGAGCCTGCGATGATGCCAGTTCGCAGCGTGCTGAGATCGAATTCGGAGAAGTTCGGCAAATCAAGTTCTGCGATGAACATGGTGGGCACGCCGTGCAAGGCGGTACATTTTTCCTGCTCTACCGCGTTGAGCACGGCGACAGGTTCAAACACTTCGCACGGCATGACCATGGTTGCGCCGTGAGCAACGCAGACCAGGGTTCCGAGGACCATGCCAAAACAGTGATACATTGGCACGGGAATGCATAGTCTGTCTGCCGGGCTAAAGTGCATGCTCAGGCCACCGAAATAGGCATTGTTAAGAATGTTCCTGTGGGTCAGGGTTGCGCCCTTGGGGGTCCCGGTAGTTCCGCTGGTGAACTGGATATTGATGGGATCTAACGGGCTCAATGAACCAGCCAGCAGGTCCAGCTGGGTGGCTTGTTTGTCACCACCCATACTGCTGACTTCGGCGAAATTGAACATGCCGGCCGATTTCTCTTCTCCCATGCGAATGACAGTCGTCAGGTGAGGCAGTTTTTTTGCTTTCAGCTTGCCCGGGCTGCAGCCATCAAGTTCAGGGGCAAGTTCATTCAGCATCTTGAGGTAGTAACTGGTTTTGAAACTTTCCGCAGCGATGATGGCTTTGCATTCAACCTTGTTCAATGCGTATTCCAGCTCATACAAACGGTAGGCCGGATTGAGGCAAACCATAATGGCGCCGATCTTTGCGGTGGCGAATTGCGTGAGCACCCATTCGTATCGGTTCGGTGACCAGATGCCAACCCGGTCGCCGGATTCGATGCCTAAACTGAGCAGCCCCCCGGCAAGCTTGTTTACTTCAGTTTGTAATTCACCGTAACTCCAGCGAATGCCCTGATGGGGAATAATCAGAGCCGGGTGTTCAGGGTCCCGGGCAACAATTTTGTCCAGATGTCGGCCAATGGTATCGTCCAGTAACTCATCGGTTTGTCCGCTGGACTGTGCTTCAGATAGTGGCATTACAGATGTCCCTCAGTGTTACTGAAGAATTGGATGAATAGCGCCGGGTGTCAATGCAAGATTCCTAAGTAACCGAAGTTTTTTACAAGATGACAAGAGATTGAACTACCGGCGGATGATGTGGATGCTCAAAGATTGTGACCGTTTGTGAATCACCCGAATTTTAGTTCAGCAGCGGATGATCGCCCGGTAACTGTTTTGACGCCCAGAGCGCGACTTTATGTGCCATTGCTTTTTGAGACACGTCCAGTTTTGCCAGTGGCTGTATCAGGTTGTCGTGGACCAGAAGGCGGTAGATGTACTCAATTTTCTCATGCTGGGAATCGGTTGCTTCGAATTCCACCACACCGCGTTTTTCCCCGTAGCGCACACCCAGGCGGATTCCCTCTTTCAGGAGTTCTGCCTCGTGTTTGAGTTTCTTGTGCTTGGCCACGCTAAACACCGAAGGAGGAGGTCAATTCACTGTATACCTGTCAGGAGATTATTTCGAGCGGAAAGGTGGTTCACCATTAAGGCAAGTGTCTTGGTGTGTCAATCGGCGTACACTCAAACTGAGTTCAACGGAGTGAGAAAGATGAATAAGCCGAGCAAGATGTATCTCGCTGTCCTGGCATTGGGGATCTGTATGAACGTTTCGGCTTCAGGCGGTGGACTGGTCACTGACGACAAGGACTCCTTGAGTGGCGCAGTACGGCAAACGCCATATTCACCTTATGCAAGTCGTAATTTTCCCGCTCGCCCGCTGTGGGGTGATACCCATCTTCACACGGCCATTTCATTTGATGCAGGCGCATTTGGCACGCGACTAATGCCAGCCGATTCTTATCGTTTTGCTAAAGGTCACGAAATCATATCTTCCAGCGGCCAACCCGTACGATTGTCCAGACCGCTCGATTTTCTGGTTGTTTCTGACCATTCGGACAATATGGGACTCTTCCCAAAACTTCAGGCTGGTGCACCATTTGTGATGGCCAGTGAGAAAGGGCGACGTTGGCATAACATGATCAATGCAGGCGGCCAGGAGGCTGTTGCTGCAGCGGTTGAACTGGTTGTTGCCTTTTCCCAGGACAAGTTCCCTGAAGAACTAAAATCCGTGCCAGGCACCACCATCTATAAAAACGCCTGGGATGAACTGGTCCAGGCGGCTGATGCCGCCAATGATCCGGGCAATTTTACTGCGTTTATCGGCTATGAATGGACTTCCCTGGTCAGCGGGAACAACCTGCATCGCGTGGTGATCTATCGCGATGACGCAAACAGGGCTCAACTGAACGTGCCTATACATCGCCAATCTGGTTTACACCGAAGAAATAAATAAACTCAGGCTTTGATCACTGACAAGAGCGACTTTGAAGAGGCCGCTCTTGTTGGTCGGCTGATTGAAAATGCTGATTACCAAAATTCTTAAAGATCCCCTGGCCCATTTCCTCTTGATAGGTTTTGTGCTGTTTATCGTTTACGGATTTCTTAATAATGAAGCTTCAGTTGCGACTAACACCATTGTTGTGTCGCAAGGAGATCTGGATCTGTTGGTCGCCCAGGCAAGAAAACGGCTCGGTAGGCCGCCAGTCATTGACGAGAAGCAGCAGCTGCTGGACGCGTTCATTCGGGAGCAGATTCTGTATAGAGAGGCGCTGTCACTTGGGCTCGACCAAAATGACCAGATCGTCAGGCGCCGACTGGCGCAGAAATTGGAATTTCTTTTTAGCGATCTGGTGCCTGTGCCAGAACCTGGGGACAATGAGCTTGACCTGTTCCTGGAAGAGAACGAACAACAATTTATAATCCCGCAGAAGATCTCGTTTCAACAGGTATTCCTCACTGAAAACGACCGGGTTATGGCGCGAGAAAGATCGGAAAGCATCGCAAAGGAGCTGAATGAGAACACAGAGTCTGATCCTGAAGGGTTGAGCGACCGGGCCTGGTTTCCTACTGATTTCGTGAGGGTTACCCAGAGAAAGGTTTCGGCTGATTTTGGCCCTGATTTTGCCGAACAGGTTTTTAGTCTTTCTCCATCCGGATGGGCTGGCTCGATCGAGTCTTCCATGGGGGTACACGTGGTTCGAGTGGAATCCGTCAGCCCAGCCATTCTGCCGTCACTTGAAAACATTCGAGAAAGTGTCGCAGCAGAGTGGCGTCGGCAGAAAGAATTTGAGCTGCGGGAAGTGTTTATGGAGAGCCTGCGGAGAAAGTATGAAGTGGATCTGTCCAGCGTGAGCCTGGATAGTTCATGACACTGGTGCGAATCTTTTTATTGTTGCTGTCGATTGTGTCTTCTATGCCTTTATCAGCGGATGAAATCAGACCGGGATATCTCGAAATAAATGAAGAATCAGCAGAGCTGTTTTCGATTCTTTGGAAGGTCCCGCAAGACAGGAACGATCGGACTATGCAGGTAGTGTTACCAGAGATCTGTGAAGATCGCTCAGTACCAACAACCCGGGTTGTCCCCGGCGCCACGATTCAAAGATGGTATAGCCATTGTGAAGGCGGACTACAAGGCAGGCGTATCGCTGTTACCGGTCTTGAAATCAGCAATACCGATGTGCTGGTGCAGTTGCAATGGCGCAATCAGACCAGCAGTACTATTCGACTGACACCAGCAGACTCAGATCAACTCATCCCGAAAGCTGCGACGCTGCTGGAAGTCGCAATGACTTATTTTTTCTTTGGTGCAGAGCACATTCTAGAGGGCTTTGATCATCTGCTATTTGTGCTGGCCCTGGTCATTATCGTGAAAGATCTTCGCTTGCTTGTTGTCACGATCACATCGTTCACAATCGCCCATAGTGTCACCCTGGCGCTCGCCACACTGAATGTTATTAATGTCTCCCAACAGCCCGTTGAGGCGGTCATTGCGCTGAGTATTGTTTTTCTTGCCAGCGAAATACTCAGAAGCAGAAAAGACAGGGCGACAAGAACCGTTGAGAAATGGCCCTGGCTGGTCGCGTTAAGTTTTGGATTGCTCCATGGGCTTGGGTTTGCCAATGCTCTGGCGTCGGTGGGCTTACCTGAAAATGCTATCCCTGCCGCGCTGATATTTTTCAACCTGGGTGTTGAAGTGGGACAGTTGATTTTCATTGGCGTAATTCTTGTATTAGGCTACTTCGTAAGAAGAATACTCAAAGAGCGTCAATTTCAATGGGCGCAGTTGTCGATGGTCTATGCTATTGGTGGCACAGCGAGTTTCTGGATGTTTGAACGGCTTAACGCATTTTAGTGCCGCGGCCATAACTTAATAGAACGGCCACAACTTAATAGAGCAGTTTAATGATATTAAAAAAAGAAGTTCCCTTTAGTCTCAAGGATATCAATGCCGAATGGCTGACCATGGCACTCAGAGAGGGGGGTGTGCTCGGGGATGAACAGGTTACCGGGTTTACCCACACCATTATCGGAGAGGAAACAGGCTTTCTCGGGGAAATCGCAATACTCACTCTGGAATACTCAAGTAAAGACGTGGACGCCCCGAAAACCATGGTATTAAAAATCCCGACGGCACTGAAAAATCGCCGATTGGGCCAGTTGATGGGCGCCTACGAAAAGGAGATCAGGTTTTATCGGGATTTGAAACCGACCCTGAAAATACGCTCGCCCATGCACTATTACAGTGCGCTGAATGCAGTTGATGATCCCCGGGTCATCCTGGAACGACTGAAGAATTTGAATCGCCTTCCCTTATGGGCGGTGGCGATCATCACGATTATCATTACCTGGATCGTCGGCTTGACCCCCAGGCGCTATGTTCTACTGATCGAGGATGTCAGTCACCATCGCCTGGGTGACCAACTCGCAGGCTGTTCGGAAACCGACGTGAAAGCAGCATTGGATGCGATGGCGAAGTTGCATGCTCAATTCTGGGGTAGTGACGAATTGGAAGACATGCCCTGGATTGCGCCAGTTGATATCTCCAGCAAGATCATGCAGCTGATGTTTTTACAATCAATTGGCAAGTTCACGAAAGCAAACAAGGACCACCTAACGGAAAGACAGGTCCGGCTGATTGACTGGTTGAAGGCCAATGGGATTGAGCTGACGGAGAAGCTTGGGTCACAACCCCGCACATTACTGCATGGTGATTTTCGTCTGGATAATCTTTGTTTTGATGACAAGCGGAACGAGGTGCTGATATTTGACTGGCAAACCATGTTGGTTGGTTCAGCGGGCATGGAGCTAGCGTATTTTCTTAGCGCTGCTTTGCCGCTGGAAACAACAGAAGAAAAAACAGATGAGATGATTGAGTACTATCGACAGGGTTTGCTTAAGCTAGGTGTTGAAATTTCTCCCGCACGGCTTCGTTGGCAATACGAGGCAGGGATGTTGTCGATGGTGCACAAAATCGCACCCATACTATTCCAGGAACAATTGGAAATGGGCAAAGATCGTGGGCCTGAAGTGATGCAAGGCTGGATAGACAAAATATTCAGGAAACTGGAACGGGTGGAATTTGAACGAATACTGGACGAAATTCCGGCCTAGGGGAACCTCTTAATCAGACGTTCCCTAGGGCCGAGACATTTTTTGCGCTAGTGCTTTTGTTTCTTCAACCAGATAATCCATGAGCGCCGCCGCCGTCATCTCTTTAATCATGCCCACCCCTTGGCCTGACCACAGGGCGAGAAAATCCGGATTGTCCTGTTCGGTTGCTGCCTTGCGAAGGGCGCCGGATAGTGAGTATTGCAAAGGGTAGGGCAGAATCTGCGTGTCTAATGCTTCGACCTCATCGATGTAGCGATTGCGAATGCCGCGAGCAGGTTTGCCGGACATCACCGTCGTGACGGTGGTGGATTCTGGTGCACAATTGAGCAGCGCATGCTTCCAGGCGTGGGGTATTCCTGCCTCGGGACAGCCAAGAAAAGCGGTCCCGAGTTGTACGCCACTCGCCCCGAGTGCCCGGCAGGCGAGAATACCCCTGGCATCCATGATGCCGCCAGCCGCGATCACGGGAAGATTGATAGCGTCGACTACTTGCGGCACCAGTGCCAGTGTACCGATTAAACCCTGTCGATAATCGCCAATAAAGGTTCCGCGATGGCCGCCTGCTTCAGTACCCTGTGCGATGACGGCATCCACACCTGCCTGCTCGAGATGTCTTGCCTCGGCAATCGTGGTGGCGCTGCAAATCACCTTCAGGTTTGCCTGGTGAATAGCCTCGACATGATGCGGCTCAAGTCCAAAATGAAAACTGATTACCGGTACCTTTTCTTCTATCAGTACTGCCAACTGTTCTTCAACGGGCCCAAAAATGGCTGAGGGTAGTGGCAGATCGCCAGCATCCATTTCGTCATGGTAATCGAGCATGAGAGCGGTCAGTTCATCACTGATGGTCGCTGTCGGGTCGAATACTTCTGAACCCGGGGCAAACAGATTCACATTGAAGGGCTTGTCGGTTTTTCCCTTGATGGCCCGGATCTGATCTCTCAGAAAGGCAGGTTTCATCGCCGCAGCACCCAGCCCGCCGAGACCACCTGAATTGCTCACGGCCGAAACCAGGTGTGGGTTGGAAGCACCGACCATTGGCGCTTGTAAAATGGGTTGTTGAATGTCGAAAAGCTGCTGGATGCTCATGGCCGTCGAGTGTCTCCATTCAGGGGGATTGGGATATGGGCGTTATACCTTTCAACGAATCATAATGTAACTTTAATGTTACAATTTACCTGTAAATTAACCGTCCGTCAGTGGTGGCGTGGTGTGGCGATTGTTACACTGGTCAATCCCCCCGAATACGACGATATAACAGGAAAACGGCATGCGTTTGGACCGAATTGAACGGGAAGAGGACGTTTTGGTAGATGTGATCATGTGCAGCGAGAATCCAGCGCTGAATGACACGTCCCTGTCTTGTCGTACCGTCGATGTGTCAGAGGCCGGGATGCTTATGACCAGTGGATTGGATTTTCCCGTCAATACCGTGCTCGGCCTTCGTCTCGATTTATCATCCGTTCTGTATCGGCTCGAAGGCGAGGTACGCTGGTGCCGGGAAGAAGGTACCCATTACGTTGGATTGCTACTCGATTCAGACAGCCCCGATTTTGTAAACTGGACGCGAATGTTCCAGTTGGACTTTTAACAAGCGTAGATTCTATAGACTCTGATTCATTAGGCTGCAGATTATTCAGGCCCTGATCCAATAGGCACCAGACTCACAATATTCAGTTTTCCATTCCCCGGGATTTATGACTCGTTCGCAGCTTCACTGTTGTGTTCAGGACAACTTCATCATGAAAGTTAGCGATTTTGAATTCGAGTTACCCCGGCATCTCATTGCTGACTACCCAACCCCAAATCGAACGGACAGCCGGTTGCTGCACCTGGATGCTGGAACTGGTGAATTACGGCATTTGGCATTCCATCAACTTCCCTCACTGCTTAACGTTGAAGACCTGATGGTGTTTAACAATACCAGGGTGATTGCAGCACGTTTCTATGGGCGTAAGGAAACCGGTGGTCAGGTGGAGATCCTGCTGGAGCGGGTGGTTGGTAATCACGAGGCGGTTGCCCAGATCCGTGCGAGTAAATACCCGAAGCCGGGCTCGCACATCCAGATCGAGAAAGGCGGTCCAGTGGTGACCGTGCTAGGCCGCGAAGGAGACTTCTATCAATTACGCTTTCCTGATCCCGGGGTGCACCAGGCTGCCGCTGATTATGGTCATATGCCGCTGCCACCTTATATAGAGCGTGCCGATGAGCAGTTGGACCAGGATCGTTACCAGACTGTCTACGCGAAACGGGAGGGTGCAGTTGCTGCGCCGACCGCAGGCTTGCACTTTGATGAGCAGTTGCTGCAAACCCTGGAAGAGCGAGGCATCGCCAGGGTAGAAGTCACCTTGCATGTCGGTGCGGGTACTTTTCAACCAGTGCGAGTGGAAGATGTGAAAGACCACATCATGCACAAAGAATATATCGAGGTATCAGACGCTGTGTGCGTCGCTGTTGATCAATGTAAGAAACGCCGCGGACGAATCGTCGCTGTGGGTACAACCAGCGTCAGAAGTCTTGAAACGGCAGCATCAATCGGTCAGCTTGCGCCCTATCAGGGTGATACAGATATTTTCATCGTCCCGGGATACGAGTTTCAAAGTGTTGACGCCATGGTGACTAACTTTCATCTTCCCGGCTCAACGCTGTTGATGTTGGTTAGCGCATTTGCCGGTATCGACAACATCAGGCGCGCCTATGCAGCGGCGATTGGAGAATCTTATCGATTTTTCAGCTATGGTGATGCCATGCTGATTACACGCTAACGGATTGGTTTCGTGACATTAACTTTTAACGTATCCGCCACCGATGGTGAGGCACGGCGCGGCACATTGGCCTTCTCGCGAGTAGACGGCTCGGCAGAAGAAGTTCAGACACCTATTTTTATGCCCTGTGGAACCTATGGTTCAGTCAAAGGGTTATCGCCTGCGCGACTGACCGACGCGGGTGTGCAGATGCTCCTTGGCAACACTTTTCACCTGATGCTCCGACCGGGCGTGGAAATTATCGAGGCCCATGGCGGCTTGCATGATTTTATGGGCTGGGGAAAACCGATACTCACCGATTCAGGCGGCTTCCAGGTATTCAGTCTCGGTGATCTCCGAAAAATTTCCGAAGAGGGGGTGAAGTTTCGCTCTCCGGTGAATGGTGATGAGATTTTCCTGTCACCGGAAGTCTCCATGGATATTCAGCGCTCGCTGAATTCTGACGTGGTGATGTGTTTTGATGAATGTACACCCTTTCCAGCGGACAAAGATGCCGTGGCTGACTCGATGGGGTTGTCTATGCGCTGGGCCGCTCGCAGCAAACAGGCTTTTAGTGGTAACCCCAATAGTTTGTTTGGCATTCTCCAGGGGGGTATTTATGAAGATCTGCGAGAATCCTCGCTCGAAGCATTAATGGAGATTGACTTTGATGGATATGCCATCGGCGGCCTCTCGGTAGGTGAGCCCAAGGCAGACATGATGAGGGTGATCCAGCATATTGCGCCGCGAATGCCGGTGGCAAAACCGCGCTATCTGATGGGGGTTGGCACGCCCTCAGATCTTATCGAAAGCGTATCCCGGGGTATCGATATGATGGATTGCGTGATGCCAACCCGAAATGCGCGAAATGGTCACCTGTTCACTTCCGGCGGTGTCGTCAGGATCCGCAATGCACGCCACAAGTCAGACACTAAACCGTTAGATGCGAATTGCGCCTGTTATACCTGCCAGAACTTCAGTCGAGCCTATTTGCATCATCTGGATAAGTGCGGTGAGATTCTGGGCTCCGAGCTGAATTCCATCCATAACGTTCATTACTACCTTGAAGTGATGGCCGGTTTGCGAGAGGCCATTGAAAAAGGATGCCTCGATGACCATATCAGGGATATCTACGAAGGATGGGGTCTGACCCGTTAATGGTTTTATGCGACAATAGCGCGCTTCACGTTAGACACACAAAAAGGCCCCGAGTCGGGGGAGACAAATTTTTATGATCGATTTTCTAATTCCCAACGCGATGGCTGCTGATGGGGGCTCAGGCGCGGGCCCAATTCCAGGACTGGATATATTCATTATTGTGGCTTTCGCCCTGGTTTTCTATTTCATAGTCTGGCGTCCACAGAGTAAGCGCACCAAGGAACACCGTGAGCTGGTTTCCGGTCTCGCTAAAGGTGATGAAATCATTACCAACGGCGGTCTGGTTGGCCGAATCATCAAAATTGAAGATCAGTTCATTATATTTGAAGCAGCCGACAAGGTTGAGTTGAGGTTGCAGAAAGGTGCGGTGGCACAAGCGTTACCGAAAGGTACGATCAAGAATATTTAGCGGTCCTGCATTTTGATTAATCGATATCCACTTTGGAAGAACCTGTTGGTTCTAATTGTTGTTGCACTCGGTGTGGTCTACGCGCTGCCTAATATTTATCCGCCGGATTTTGCTGTGCAGATATCAAACCAGAATGCTGACGGGCAATTTACTCAGCAGGCTTTAGATGCGGCGACAGCTCGATTGACAGAAGATGACGTTGGCTTTTTCGGTGCGGAACTTGGCGACAACAACGGCCTGATCCGTTTTTTTGATGACGTGTCTCAGTTGAAGGCACGAGACCTTATTCAGTTGGCACTCCATGAGTTAGAAGACGATTATGTTGTGGCGCTAAACGCGGCGGCCACCACTCCCGGGTGGCTGGTTGCCATAGGCGGGGCGCCCATGAAGTATGGGCTGGACCTTCGCGGCGGAGTTCATTTTCTCATGGAGGTGGATACTGACTCTGCCATAGCCGAAAGAGTTGCCGGGATTGAACAGGACATAAAGCGGCTTTTCAGGCAACGTGATGATCTCATTCGTTACACAGGTTTTTCATCACCTTCAATCGGCGTCCTTGAAATCAAGTTCGCGACCGAAGAACTGCGAGACAGGGGCGCCGCCAAGCTCAAGGACCGCTACCCTCAATATTTGATTGAAACTGTCCAGACTGAACCTATCCTGCGGCTTACGGTCGATGAGAATTCTGTTCGAGAAATGGAAGACTTTGCGGTTCAGCAGAACCTGACGGCGATACGTAATCGGGTTAATGAACTTGGCGTCGCCGAGCCGCTGGTGCAAAGACTGGGGCGAGACCGCATCGTCGTTGACCTGCCAGGTGTCCAGGACACGGCCAGGGCAAAAAACATTCTGGGTAAGGTTGCGACCCTCGAGTTTCGAATGGAAGCTCAGCCCGATGCCAGTAAAGCCTCGACCACGGAGTATGACTACGAGAGAGTGAAAGTGCGCATCGAGAATGACATCATCCTGCGTGGTGACAGAGTTCTTGATGCCTCCGTCGGGTTTGATCCTGATTCAGGATTGCCCCAGGTGAACATCAGGCTTGATGGTGACGGTGGGGAATTGATGCACCGGTCTACCCGGCACAACGTTGGCCGACGCATGGCCGTGATATTTATCGAAACCAAAACGCGGGCCAGAAAGGTTCTTGAAGACGGGGTCGAGGTGTTAAAGCATCAGCCTTATGTGGTTCGTCGGGTGGTGAGCCTGGCTACCGTGCAATCGGCATTAGGCGTGAATTTCAGAATCACCGGGCTGCAAGGTGGAGAGGCCAGAGAGCTCACCCTCCTGCTGCGTGCTGGTGCGCTGGCTGCTGATATGTTTATCGTAGAAGAGCGCACGGTGGGTGCAAGTTTAGGTGCCGAAAATGTCAGGCTCGGGGCATTTTCTGTTGCCGTGGGTCTTGGCCTGGTGATCCTCTTTATGCTGGTTTATTACAAGGTCTTTGGCCTTGCCGCGAACATCGCGTTAACCGCTAATCTGGTCCTGCTAATTGCGGTGATGTCCAGCCTGTCAGCAACGCTGACATTGCCCGGTATCGCCGGCATTGTGCTGACGGTGGGTATGGCAGTCGATGCTAATGTGCTGATTTTCTCCCGTATCAAAGAGGAGCTGAGAAACGGTTATGCTCCGCAGCAGGCAATTAACGCGGGTTTTGAACGGGCCTTTGTGACGATTCTGGATGCCAATATCACGACGCTCATTGTCGCCGTCATTCTCTACAGTATTGGTACTGGGCCAATAAAGGGTTTCGCAGTGACTTTATCTATTGGTATTTTGACGTCAATGTTCACCGCCATCATGGGAACCAGAGCCATCGTTAATCTGATCTATGGTGGTCGAAGCGTAGAGAAGTTGTCAATCTGATGAATACTGCGAGACAGGAAAAACAATTCGATTTCATGGGTTACCGCCGGATCGCAGGTGGTATTTCCATCTCGCTGGTATTGCTGTCATTTATCTCTCTCGCGTTTAACCAGGTGGAGTGGGGTCTGGACTTTACTGGCGGCACGCTTGTGGAAGTTGTCTACGAGGGGGCGATTGATCCTGAAGTCATCCGCGGCCAGTTGACCGAGGCTGGGTATACTGGCCACGTGGTTCAGTACTTTGGCACAGAGCGGGATATTCTCGTTCGCATACCGCCGCAAAAAGGCCTGGATGTAAAAGAAAATGCGAGGCTGGGTGATCGATTGATTAATTCGCTGCGCGAAGTCAGCGACCAGGAAGTGACACTTCGCAGGTCAGAGTTCGTTGGGCCTGCTGTGGGCGACGAGCTGACCAATCAGGGTGGTATCGGCCTGTTGATAGCCCTTGGCGTTGTGCTGGCCTACGTTGCGTTTCGGTTCCAGTTAAAGTTCGCGGTGGGTGCAGTCGTGGCACTGTTCCACGATGTCGTCATTACGCTCGGTGTCTTCTCGGTGGTGCGTTGGAATTTCGATTTGACAGTACTGGCGGCGTTGCTTGCTGTCATCGGTTATTCATTGAACGATACGATTGTCGTATCAGATCGCATTCGGGAAAACTTCCGAAAAATACGGCGTAGTTCCCCAATTGAAATCATCAACACGTCATTGAATCAAATCCTGGGCCGTACCCTGGTCACCTCGTTTACCACCCTGCTTGTATTAACCTCGTTGCTGCTTCTGGGCGGCGAGCTGATCAGGGGCTTCGCCATTGGGTTGATCATTGGCGTAGTGGTCGGGACCTATTCGTCGATCTACGTTGCAAGCAGCATGTTGGTTCTGATGAATATTTCCCAGGAAGACCTGGCGGTGCCGGAAAAAGAAGGCGTCAACGATCCCGATCTTCTGGGCTAGGGAAAGGCAATTTCTTAATCAGAGATTCCCTGGACCAGGTGTTTTCTTACGAGTGAACTGAGTTGCTTAAAGCATCTGGGCGAACCAGCGACAATGTTACCGCTTTTCATGTAGTTGGCCCCGCCCTCAAAATCCCCAACAAGCCCGCCAGCTTCCGTGACCAGTAAAATACCTGCGGCAATATCCCAGCGTTGCAGCCCACGCATCCACATAGCATCAATACGCCCAGCTGCAACGTAGGCTAATTCAAGTGCTGCGCTACCTGGCTGCCGGGTAAACGTTCTTGCCTCGAGCAGATGCCGGTAAACATTCGTTTCTGCTTCTGCATGGGCATGCCGATCTCGGCCGCCGGTTGCAACGATGGCGCCATCCAGGGACTCAAGCGCTGCTGTTCTGATTCTTTTACCATTCATGGTTGCACCACTGCCACGGCTGGCGACAAATTCTTCCTGTCTGACAGGATCGATGATCACGCCATGCTCGACTCGCCCTTTGTGCAGGCAGGCAATAGATACGCAAAAATGAGGCAATTGTCGTGTGAAGTTGGTAGTTCCGTCCAGTGGATCAATGACCCATTCATAATCAGATCCCGTGTGGGCAGACGAGCCGGATTCTTCACCGGTTATTTTATGGTCAGGGAATTTTTCGACGAGCGTATCGATAATTAGCTGTTCGGCTTCCCGATCGATATTGGTCACGAAATCGTTGTGACCCTTTGTTTCGATATGGATTAGGTCCGGACGATCAAAAGCTCGCACAATATGTTGGGCAGCGAGGCGACCGGCACGTAGTGCGATGTTTGCCATGGGTTGCATGTAATGTGTCGCCTGATTCCGGTCGCGCATTCTAACAGAAACCCTGTAATATTCACGGTCCTGTTTATTCGTTCAATTAGTTCATGAGTTCAGCCAACCTATTCCCGGGTGTAAAAGTCATCCTTGTTGAGACCACCCATCCTGGAAACATTGGGGCCGCAGCCCGGGCAATGAAGAACATGGGCCTGACCGAGCTGGTGTTGGTCAACCCGCTTGATTTCCCCAACGACAAGGCGCGGTATCGGGCCGCCAGTGCCGAGGATGTCGTCAAAGAGGCGACCGTTGTCAGGACGGTTACTGAAGCGATTGCCGACTGCCATCTGGTGATTGGCACATCTGCCAGGGACCGGCGCATACCCTGGCCAATGTCATCTCCCAAAGAATGTGGTCAAAAAGTTGCCTCAGCTGCTGCCAGCGGGCAGAAGGTCGGCTTGTTGTTTGGCCGTGAATCCCGGGGTCTTAAGAACGAAGAACTGCAGAAATGCCAGTTTCACGTCAATATTCCAACCGGTGAGGCCTATAGTTCACTCAACCTTGGGATGGCGGTCCAGGTGATTTGTTATGAAATTCTGCAGGCCAGACTCGCAGGTGCCGAAACCGGGGAGCAATGGGATATGGCTTATGCAGACGCATCGGCCATGGAGCACTTTTATGAGCACCTGGAGCGTACCCTGGTGCAGGTGGGTTTCCACGATCCTGACAATCCGCGCAAGCTGCTGACTCGCATGCGAAGGATGTTCAACCGAATCCGCCCGGACCAGATGGAAGTCAATATTCTCAGAGGTTTTCTTACTGCAATCAATAGGTTAGGTAGCAAGGACGAGACCTGAAGCTTTGATTCTGCGTATAGATCCATTCGATCTATCCGATTACTGGCGTTCCCATAATACTTGACTAAAATGGTAGGTTATTTAGTTGACCAAATTAGTCGGGTATTGCATACTGCGCCCCGCACAGAGCAGGGTGCGCGGGAACCTCTGACGCGGTTATGGCGGAAATAGTGATGCGGCATACCGACCTTAATCAGACGTTCGCCAGCGAATACCGGCTGCTTTGAATCGAGGTACAAAATTATGCGACTTACAGCAAAAGGCAGATACGCAGTGACCGCGATGCTTGATTTGGCTGTCCATCAGAACGGTGGGCCTATCAGTCTTGCGGATATTTCACGCCGTCAGGGTATCAGTCTTTCTTATCTTGAGCAGTTGTTTGCCAAATTAAGAAAACAAGACCTCGTGAGCAGTGTGCGCGGACCAGGTGGCGGTTACCTGCTGCAGCGGAACCCGGCCGAGATTTTTGTTGCCGAGATCATAGATTCGGTGGATGAAAATGTTGATGCCACGAAATGTTCTGGCAGGGCTGATTGCCAACATGGCGAGACGTGTCTGTCTCATCAGCTTTGGGCTGACCTGAGCGAGGAGATTCATCATTTTCTCGCCAGTATAAATCTCGCGAGCATCATTGCGAAACGAGAAGTGAGACAGATTGCAGACAGGCAGGATGCGATCGAAGACAGAATCGTCCGTTTCCCTGCAGTAGCAGAATTGTAAGGCGAAGAACCAGGAACTGAAATGAGAACACCGATTTATTTTGATTATGCAGCGACCACCCCGGTTGATCCAAGGGTGGCACAAAAGATGAGCGAGTGCTTATTGGCCGAAGGTAATTTCGGCAATCCTGCGAGTCGATCGCACAAGTTTGGCTGGGAAGCAGAGGAAGCCGTAGAGATTGCCAGAAGGCAGGTAGCGGACCTGGTAAATTGCGATCCCAGAGAAATAGTCTGGACCTCTGGTGCAACGGAATCCGATAACCTGGCGATTAAAGGTGTAGCCCAGTTCTACAAGAGCAAAGGCAAGCACATCATCACTTCAAAAATTGAACACAAGGCGGTTCTTGATACTTGTCGGCATCTGGAACGTGACGGCTTCGAAGTGACCTATCTTGAGCCGAGTGAAGACGGTTTGATTTCCCCCGCGAGTGTTGAGGCGGCCATCCGGGAAGACACAACCATTGTCAGTATCATGCACGTCAACAATGAAATCGGTGTTGTCAATGACATAGCGGCAATTGGTGAGGTGACTCGTGCGCACAAAATATTTTTTCATGTTGATGCAGCCCAGAGTGCAGGCAAAGTAGCTATTGACCTGCAAGAGCTCAAGGTTGACCTCATGTCGTTTTCGGCACACAAAATCTATGGTCCAAAAGGTGTCGGTGTGCTGTTCGTCAGGCGCAAGCCCAGGGTTCGGCTTGAAGCGCAGATGCATGGCGGTGGTCATGAGCGAGGCATGAGATCAGGCACCCTAGCCACCCATCAGCTCGTGGGAATGGGTGAGGCATTTCGAATAGCGAAAGCAGAAATGGTTGAAGAAGGTGAGCGCATACTGGCGTTACGGGAGCGCCTCTGGGCTGGTTTCGATGGCATGGAAGAAGTCTATGTGTCGGGTAACATGGATCATCATGTACCGGGAATCATTAACATTAGTTATAACTTTGTGGAAGGTGAGTCGTTGATCATGTCCCTGCCGGATCTTGCGGTCTCATCCGGTTCGGCCTGTACCTCGGCGAGTCTGGAACCTTCCTATGTGTTACGGGCTCTGGGCCTGAATGATGAATTGGCCCATAGTTCATTGCGTTTTTCGATTGGTCGATTTACCACGGAAGAAGATGTAGACCAGGCGATTGGAAGTGTCAGGGCAGCAGTTGAAAAACTGCGAGAATTATCACCACTGTGGGACATGTATAAAGACGGTGTGGATATGGACAAGATTGAATGGGCGGTACACTAGGGTCTTGCACCCAACGCCTGCGCTTAATAGAGAGAGGATTTAGATATGGCATATAGCGAAAAGGTACTCGATCACTACGAGAAGCCCCGGAACGTGGGCAAAATGGATGCCGATAGTGACAATGTCGGCACAGGAATGGTTGGCGCCCCGGCCTGCGGCGATGTTATGCGCCTGCAGATTCAGGTGGGTGAAGATGGCGTGATACAAGATGCCAAGTTCAAGACCTACGGATGCGGCAGTGCCATTGCCTCCAGCTCCCTGTTAACCGAATGGGTTAAGGGGCGAACACTGGACGAAGCAGAAAGCATTAAAAATACTGAGATCGCAGAAGAATTGGCGCTGCCTCCGGTCAAGATTCATTGCTCGGTACTGGCTGAAGATGCCATTAAGGCTGCCATCCAAGATTATCGTTCAAAACACGAAGTGGCGGACTCAGCCGCAGCTGCAGGATAACGATTCTTGGGCGTAAATTTGACAGAAATCGCGGCGCAGCATGTTGCCAGTTACCTGGAATCCCGGGGCAAGGGCGTCGGTATTCGCCTCGCGGTAAAAACAACCGGATGTTCCGGGCTTATGTACGTACTGGAGCCTGTTGACGAAGTGTTGCCGGAAGATCTCAAGTTTTCATCTCAGGGCGTTGATGTTTATGTGGACCCCAAGTCGCTGGTATACATCGACGGAACCGAAATGGATTACGTCAAGAACGGGCTTAACGAAGGCTTTGAGTTTAAGAACCCCAACGTCCAGGGCGAATGCGGCTGCGGCGAAAGTTTTACTGTCTAGGGAAGCTCTGATTAATTGGATTTTTTCGTGAGGACAAGGCGAACTCGCACGGAGAATGATTACGGGTTCAACGCGGTCATCGCGGAAAAAGTGATGCGGCACACCGACTTTAATCAGAGGTTACCTAAGTTCCCCGGGGCGGGTACGCCCCTCTTTGAATCGTGAATCTCAACCAAAATTACTTCGAACTCTTTGGCCTGCCCATCGAGTTTCGCGTAGATACAGATTTGTTGAATGATCGTTATCTGGAATTACAAAAAGAGGTTCACCCGGATAATTTTGCCGCCGGTACGGATCAGGAAAAACGCCTTTCCATGCAATGGGCAACATTTATCAACACTGCGAATGTAACATTGAAGTCACCGCTCGCCCGGGCAATTTACCTGTTGGAGCTGCATGGCCTGCAGTTGAAAAACAACCCGGAGTTGCCGCCTGATTTTCTGATGCAACAGATTGAATTACGGGAACAACTTGAGTCGATCGAGGATGCAGACGCTAATCTGGAGAAGCTTGATGATTTTAAGAGAGAGGTTCGGTCAGTCATGAGCAGGATTGAGACCAGTTTTGCGCTCGCCATTGGCGAAGATCTGGCAATGGCTGAGAGATCGGTTTATGAAATGCAGTTCATAAGCAAGCTATTGGTTTCAGCCGACCATTTGGAAGAGAAACTACTGGATTACTGATGGCGTTGTTACAGATTACAGAACCTGGTCAATCAATCGATCCGCATTTGCGCAAGCGGGCGGCGGGAATTGATCTTGGAACGACTAATTCGCTCATCGCCTGCGTTCGAGCTGGCATCGCGCAGACATTACCCGATGCCGATGGCTCTCATATGTTGCCTTCCGTCGTTCGCTACACGGAAGATGGGATCATTGTTGGTCAACAGGCCTTAAACAAAGCGTCTTTAGATCCCCTGAACACTATCGTGTCAGTCAAACGGCTCATGGGCCGGGGTATCAAAGATGTCATGACATTAGGTGATCAACTGCCTTATGAGTTTGTCGGCATAGATGAAGGTATGCCGCGCATAAAAACGCGGTCTGGTGATGTGTCTCCGGTGGAAGTATCGGCCGAGATCATTAAATCTGTCGTGTGCAGAGCAAACGATACCCTGGCGGGTGATTTAGATGGGGTTGTGATCACGGTGCCGGCCTATTTCGATGATGCGCAACGCCAGGCAACCAAAGATGCTGCGCAGGTGGCGGGTGTCAACGTCCTCCGGCTGCTCAATGAACCAACGGCCGCATCCATTGCCTATGGTCTGGATACGGGGCATGAAGGTGTCATTGCCGTTTATGATCTTGGTGGAGGAACCTTCGATATATCAATACTTCGTTTACGCCAGGGCGTATTCGAAGTATTGGCGACAGGCGGCAATTCTGCGCTCGGTGGGGATGACTTTGATGAGATCATTGCACAATGGCTGGTTCAGGAATCCGGATACAGCGGGAAATTGAATCCCCGGCAGTTTCGTGGATTGTTGATGCAGGCCAGAGTGATTAAGGAAGATTTGTCAGCTACCGATACCATCGACATTGATGTAAGTCACGGTGATATCCAATTTCAGGGATCGCTCACCCGAGAGGCTTTCAATGAACTTATCCGTCCGCTGGTAGCCGCATCGGTAAAGGCCTGCAGGCGCACGGTTCGGGACTCGGGCGTCGATCTTAACGACATCGATTGCGTGGTTTTGGTCGGTGGCTCAACCAGGGTGCCCCTGGTGGCAGAGAAAGTCGGTGAGTATTTTGGTATTGAACCGTTGAGCAATATCGATCCTGATCGCGTCGTTGCTATTGGCGCCGCCATTCAGGCGAATATTCTTGTTGGCAATAAAGCAGACGATGAGATGCTTCTTCTGGATGTCCTGCCGCTGTCTCTTGGTCTGGAGACCATGGGTGGTTTGTCAGAAAAGATTATTGCCAGAAACACGGTCATACCAACGACTCGCGCGCAGGAATTCACGACCTATAAGGATGGTCAAACGGCGATGTTGATTCATGTTGTACAGGGTGAGCGTGAACTCGTCAGTGATTGCAGATCATTGGCCCGGTTTGAGTTAAAGGGTATTCCTCCCATGGTGGCCGGTGCGGCCAAAATCGAGGTTCTGTTCAATGTCGATGCTGATGGCCTGCTATCCGTTTCTGCGAGAGAAACCAGCACTGGGGTTAAAGCCAGCATTGAAGTTAAGCCATCCTATGGTTTGTCAGACGACGAGATCACAACGATGCTGAAAGCATCGTTTGAGTATGCAAGCACTGACGCGAGTCAACGATCTCTTATTGAAGCCCGCGTGGACGCAGGCAGGGTAATAGAGGCCCTGTCCAATGCCCTGGCGGAAGATGGATTGGCCTTGCTGCCTGCCGACGATATCCGATTGTTAAACGACGCGATTGCACAGTTGACCGGGCTTATTGATTCAACGGACCACAAGGCGATAACCCACGGAATAGAAATGCTGGGCCGTGCCAGTGAGGATTTTGCCGCTCTTCGCATGGATGCGGCGGTTCACAAAGCGCTGGCCGGACGTCAGATTGAAGAAGTCGACAACGAGATATGAATAAACAAAACGAAGTATTGTTATGACACAGTTGATATTTTTACCCCACCCAGAGCGATGCCCGGAGGGCGCAGTGATAGAAGCGCAGCCCGGTGATAATCTGATTGAGGTTGCGCTGGCCAATGGTATTGATATTGAACATGCCTGTGAGATGGCATGCGCCTGTACCACCTGCCATGTCATTGTCAGGGAAGGATTCGACACGCTTACCGAATCTGATGAGACCGAAGACGATTTGCTGGATAAAGCCTGGGGGCTGGAGCCGGATTCAAGGTTATCGTGTCAGCTCAAAGTGGGTGAACAAGATCTTGTCATCGAAATCCCGAAATACACCATCAACCAGGTGTCTGAAGCCCACTGAGAATCACCCATGAAATGGACCGATACCGACAATATTGCGATTGAACTTTGCGAAACCCACCCGGAAGTTGACCCGATGACACTGCGGTTCACCGACCTGCGGGAGTGGGTGATGGCGCTGCCGGCGTTTGATGATGACCCGGAAAGATGCGGCGAGAGGATTTTGGAAGCAATTCAAATGGCCTGGATGGATGAGGCTGATTAACGAATAGTTTCAGGCATCCCTGGATCTTTGGGCTGTTTCAGACACTATCGGCGCGTATAATGCGCCGGAATTTTTATTAACCTGTTTACTTATTAACATATTGGAGTAGTAACATGGCGATGGAGAGAACCTTCTCAATCATCAAACCTGATGCAGTCGCAAAAAATGTCATTGGGGAAATTGTTTCCCGGTTTGAGAAAGCAGGATTGCGCGTCGTTGCATCACGTATGGAACATCTTAGCCTTGATAAAGCGAAGGGTTTTTATGCAGAACATGACGGCAGACCATTTTTTGAAGATCTGGTTAGTTACATGAGTTCCAGTCCTGTGATTGTCCAGGTACTCGAAGGCGAAGATGCTATCGCCCTGAACAGAAAACTGATGGGGGCAACCAACCCGGCAGATGCTGATGCGGGTACAATTCGCGCTGATTTTGCGGAGTCTATCGATGCCAATGCTGTGCACGGTTCAGATTCGCCTGAATCAGCAGTACGGGAAATCGGCTACTTTTTTATTGCCGATCAACTTTGTGACAGATAGATGACAAATATCGCGGGCAACTCTGTTAACTACCTGGGCTTCACCCAGGCAGATTGGCGTGAACTGCTCGCGGAACTTGGCGAGAAACCGTTTCATGCGAAGCAGATCATGAAATGGATCCATCACCGATTTGTCAGCGACTTCAGTGAGATGACGGACATCAGCAAGAGCCTGCGGGAATACCTGGCGAACCATGGCGGTGTTTCGGAACCCGAGGTTTGCCAGGAATTTGTCTCAACCGATGGCACCAGGAAATGGCTGCTCAAAGCAGCATCGGGCAGTCTCGTTGAGATGGTATTTATTCCCGAGGACTCCCGGGGAACACTTTGTGTTTCTTCCCAGGTGGGCTGTGCACTCGATTGCAGCTTTTGCTCGACCGGTAAGCAGGGCTTCAACAGTAACCTGACGACAGCCGAGATTATCGGGCAGTTGCGCATTGCCTTGCGACGATTATCAGAAGTCTATCCCGACAGGACACGCACCGTGACAAATGTGGTCATGATGGGTATGGGTGAGCCATTGTTGAATGTCGACAATGTTTTACCTGCGGTTGAGCTTATGATGGACGATCTTGGATATGGCATTTCCAAACGAAAAGTAACGGTTTCAACTGCAGGCGTAGTGCCAGGTATTGACAGATTGGCCGAATCAACCGATGTTTCACTGGCGATTTCGCTTCATGCGCCAAATGATGAGCTCAGGGACCAACTGGTACCCATTAATCGTAAATACCCGATTGCACGTTTATTAGATGCCTGCACCACTTACGCTCAGAACCTCGGTGGAAAACGCACCATTACCGTTGAGTACATATTGATCGATGGGGTAAACGATAGTGCCGAATTGGCTGCACAACTCTCTCGCCTGCTGAAGGGTTTTCCGTGTAAGATCAATTTGATTCCATTTAACCCTTATCCGGGAACGACTTATAAGCGACCTTCTATGATCGCAGTCAGAAGGTTTCAGGATAGATTGGTGGCTGACGGATATTCGGTTACCGTTAGAACGACCAGAGGCGACGATATCCAGGCAGCTTGCGGACAGCTTGTTGGCCAGGTAGAGGATAGAACCAGGCGTCAGTCTCGTTACAAAACAATCGCGACGGGAGGAACCGCATAATGATCAGGACAGCCTTGCTTTTAGGCATTTGCCTCATGGTTTCATCCTGTGTCAATGTGGCAACCAATCAGCCAGCGAACAAGCAGGTTGCCGCGGAACTGGTACAACGTCACTTGAATCTGGGCGTTGGTTACCTGCGAAATGGCGATATACCACGGGCAAAAGAGAAGCTAAACAAGGCGCTCGCAATTGACCCAAAAAATGCACTGGCAAATTCCACTCTGGGATTGGTGTTCGCATCTGAGGGCGAAAATGCACTGGCTGAACAGTATTTCAAAAAAGCCGTTCGATATGATTCGGATTCAGCCCAGGTGAGAAATCGATATGGCGCGTTTTTATTTTCCGAGAAGCGTTATCACGAGGCGGTGGAACAATTATCGAAGGCGAGTGAAAACAGGTTCTATGAAAATCGATCAAACGTCTTCGAGAATCTCGGCGTTGCCTACTTTCGAATCGGGGATGTGGAAAATGCGGATTATGCTTTTAGTCGGGCTATTCGACTAAATGCAGAACAACCCCGGGCCTTGCTTGAGCTTGGAGAAATCAGGTTTGAACAACGAAACTATGTTGAGGCGAGGGATCTGCTTCTAAGGCATACACAGATTGCTAACAGGTCGGCGAAATCGTTTTGGCTCTGCGTTAGGGTAGCCAGAATCTTTGACAACATTAATGACGAAGCGAGTTGTATCGAGGCATTGGAGGGCATATTCCCGGGAAGTGATGAGTACCAACAGTATAAAGAGTCATTGTAAATGTCCGATTTAGTCGAGCAGCCCGATGTGATCAGCCAGAGGGGCCCCTCGGAACTTTTAGTAGCCTCCAGGCAGCGACTGGGATTCTCACAAAAAGAAGTAGCAGATAAACTCTATTTGGCGACAGAGATTATCAAGTACATTGATGATGGTGACTTTGATGGGATTCGGAAACCGGCATTTGTCAAAGGTTACCTCCGGTCCTACGCGCGAATCGTAGATCTCAAGGGTGATGACATTGTCTCACTTTATGAAGCTGAAATTCAGGCTGTCGAACCAACACCGACGATCCGGGGAGTCACAGAAGAAAGCGTCGGGTCGGCAAGCATTACGGGTCCGGTCCTGCAGACCGGTCTGATTGGACTGGTTGGTCTTGCTCTCATCATTGGTCTGATCTGGTGGTTAGTGTCGGATTCTGAAACTCCCCGGGTCGCTCAGGTGACATCGCCTGCACCAAAATATATTGAGCCGGAGCCCTTCGACTACGTCATTTCATCGGAGAATGCTGCCCTGGGCGTGAATAAACGTATAGAAGCAGACGTGGGAAAGAGTTTAGAAACCGCTTTGGTAACTGGAGTCGATCAGGGGATCAATGCGGCATCGATTGAATTGGCCGAGATGGATGAGCTCAAAGATGGCGAGCCTTCAATCAGGGAGTTGGAAGCGGCATTTCGGGATGAAAACCCCGTGATAGATGGCGCTGTCGCTGATCAATCTTCTATTATTTTTGAACGAACAACCGATGGTGAAAGATCCTACATCACTGTAAATGCCGAGGGTTTTGACCAGTTGGAACTGTCATTTGCCGAAGAATGCTGGGTTGAAATCACGGATGGGCGATTTGGACCTATCTATAACGACCTTAATCGGGCCGATGATGTCTTAACAATCTACGGTACATCTCCCTTTCAGATCTTATTGGGGAAGGCAACCAGCGTCGAGATGATTTACAATGGCCGCCCATTCGATCTCGAGCCCTTTATCAGCGCGGACCAAACGGCGAAATTGACCGTGACAGACTAGGGAACCAGACGGTTCTGCCTGGTAAGAAACCATGAAGATTCAATCAGTCAGAGGCATGCAGGACTTACTGCCTGCGCAAAAAGAGATTTTTCGAAGCATCGAAGATGTGGTTCGTGAGGTTTTGTGCGCCTATGGCTACCAGGAAGTTGGCCTGCCTCAAATTGAACAGACAACGCTTTTCAAACGATCAGTGGGTGAAAACACCGATATCGTTGAAAAAGAAATGTACACCTTTAAGAACAGGAACGAAGAAAGTCTGACGCTAAGACCGGAAGGTACCGCCGGATGTGTACGTTTCGCTGAACAAAATGGGCTGCTATTCAATCAGGTACAGCGGCTCTGGTACGCCGGCGCCATGTTTCGGTACGAGCGACCGCAAAAAGGTCGTTATCGCCAGTTCGAACAGATAGGTGCGGAATGTTTTGGCATGACAGGGCCGGACACGGACGCAGAGTTGTTACTGATGAATGCCCGGATATGGCGACGACTTGGCCTTGCGAGTGAGATTGATCTGGAAATAAATTCCATGGGCAATAGCGAATCGAGAAATCAGTATAAGGAGAAGCTGGTTGGCTATTTGTCGCGCTACGTCGATGATCTTGACGAAGATAGCCAACGTCGTTTAACCACAAATCCGATGCGAATTCTGGATAGTAAATCTGAAAAGACACAAGCCGTTTTGGAAAATGCGCCGAAGTTGTACGACTACCTGGATAGCGAATCTAGGCAGCACTTCGAGGGACTGCGCGAATTGCTTGATGCCAATGGTGTTACTTATACGGTAAACCCCAATATTGTGCGCGGTCTGGACTACTACAACAAAACCGTCTTTGAATGGGTGACCCGTTCGCTGGGCGCCCAGGGAACTGTTTGCGGTGGTGGGCGTTATGATGGCCTGGTAGAACAGCTAGGCGGTAAACCCTGCCCCGCAGCAGGTTTTGCCATGGGGCTTGATCGATTGGCATTAATGATGGCAGACAAATCGGAAGTATCTGCAATCGCGGATATATACGTGGTATCTCAGGGGAAAGCAGCACGGGCTGGTGCCTTGCGACTGGCGGAAGAAATCAGGGATGAAGTTAGCGGTGTGAAGGTTCTGGTGCACTGCGGTGACGGCAAGTTCAAGGCTCAGTTGAAAAAGGCAGATGCATCAGGCGCGCAGATTGCGCTTATCCTGGGCGAAGATGAAATGGCCGCAGGCACTGCCGGTGTAAAATTATTACGAACGAGTGGGGAGCAGTCCCAGGTCAAGCAAAATGATCTGGCAAAATACTGCATGAACCATTTTGGCAAGGAGAAGTAAGTTGGTTGAATCTGACGAAGAACAATTAGAAGTATTAAAACAATGGTGGGATGAAAACGGCACCGTACTCATGGTGACCATCGTTTTAGCACTGGGCGCGAGCTTCGGCTATAAAGCCTGGGAAAATAACGTTCAGGAACAGGGCGAAACTGCTTCGGCGATTTACGAAAATCTTCTGGTCGCGACGCAATTCATCGATCCAGAGTCAGACGACGAAACCATGAGCCTGACCGCAACCAGCCTGGCTGATTCGTTGAAGAATGAGCACGGCAATTCAACTTATGCGACTTTCGCGGCACTGCATCTTGCGAAAGCGGCGGTTAACAATGGTGATGCAAAGGGTGCCCAGGCTGAACTGGAATGGGCGCTGGGCCAGGTGACGGAAGCTCATTTGCAAACTATTATCAGAATGAGGCTCGCCAGGGTCTTGATCATGAAAGGCGATGCGACGGCGGCGATGGCTGTCATCATTAACCATCAGCCTGCCCGCGGTCAGGTTGCTTCTTTCGAGGAAGTAAAGGGCGATGTTTATTCTGCAATGGGCTCTATGGAAAGTGCTCGTCAGTCCTACCAGATTGCACTTGAGAATTTGGATGATGAGATGGAGAAACCGATACTTGAAATCAAATTAGCCGATATCCCCCTGGTTGCATCAGAGCCAGATGTATTAGGCGAGGAGTTAGGTGAAATATCTGCTGCAGAAGAGGAGGGTGACGCATGAGGTGCTCTCGATTCCTGGTGTACCTGATGATTCTGCCAGGCATGGCCGGCTGTGGCTGGTTTGGGGGTGATGATGAGCCCGAAGAAATCAAGCCCAACCCGCTGCCTAAATTCAACCAGGAAGTTCGTCTCGATGTTGTGTGGAGCAAGAAAATCGGTGGTGGCTCTGGTGATAGAGCAATTCGCCTGAAACCTGCTGTTATCGGAGGCCGTATTTTTGCGGCTTCTGCCGATGGTCATGTCAAGGCACTGACAACGGATACTGGTCGAGTTGTTTGGGATGTCCAAATCAAGAAATTCTATTCGAAGGCAGAACTCGCAATGGGGTTCACCAAGGCTTTGGATGCGATCACTGGCGGTGTTGGGGCTGGGGGTGATCTGGTTGTCGTTGGCACCGGCTCCGGTGAAATTATCGCGCTGAACCAGAGTGACGGAAGTCTTGCCTGGCGCGTAAGCGTCAGTAGTGAAGTGCTGGCAGCGCCCCAAATTGATGGTGATCTGGTTGTTGTCCAGACTATTGATGGCAAAGTCGGGGGGTTCGATGCCATTGACGGAACGCGTCGGTGGATTTACACCACAAACACACCCGCACTGACCCTCAGAGGTACGGCAACTCCCCTGATTGCTGGCGACTTTGTGGTGACGGCATTTGCCAACGGGCGCATTGCGTTTCTGGATAAACAAAGCGGCCTTGCCGCTTTCGATCAACGTATCGCAGTGGCTCAGGGTAGCTCGGATCTTGAACGGCTGGTTGATATAGATGGTGCAATGGTCTTTGAAGACGGTCGTATCTATGTCGCCAGCTTCCAGGGTCGGCTGGTTTCGATTGAACTTGGCAGCGGTAGAATGAACTGGGCTGAAAACATTTCCAGTGTTGAAGGTGTGGGTACTGGTTTTGGTCATGTCTATCTGGCAAGAGCAGATAGCCAGGTCACCGCGTTTGATGCTGACAATGGCCGTGAGATCTGGAATGTTGATGGATTGTTTTATCGTGATATCACATCGCCGGTTGCTATCGGTAGCTATATCGCGGTGACTGATTTTGAGGGCTATGTACATCTTCTTGCGCAATCAGATGGTCGATTTGTTGGTCGTAGAAAAGTCGATCGCAAGGGTATAAAAGCAGGCCTGGTTTCGGAAGGTGGTCGACTGTACGCCATGGGAGACAGCGGTAGTCTCTCGGCGATGGAAATACATTAGGTCCAACATGCTACCTGTCATAGCCCTTGTAGGTCGTCCCAACGTCGGTAAATCTACTTTGTTCAACCGGTTGACTCGTACGAGGGATGCGTTAGTTGCGAGTTTTCCGGGTCTTACCCGTGATCGGCAGTACGGCAAAGGGGCAATAGGCGAATTTCAATATGTTGTTATCGATACCGGCGGCCTGACAGGTGGGGCAGAAGGTATTGAGGCCTCCATGGCAGATCAGGCACGCCTGGCCATTGATGAAGCGGATCTCGTTTTGCTAATGGTTGATGCCAAAGATGGTCGTGCTGCTGGAGACGATGACATTGCCGCTATGTTGCGGACCAATGAAATACCGACTCTCGTGGTCGCCAATAAAATCGATGGGCAGAATCCGGATTTTGTGAGTGGAGAATTTTTTGCTCTGGGATTGGGCGTTCCGCTGTTTATTTCGGCGAGCAACGGTACCGGTGTTCGACAGCTCATGGATGATGAAGTTGGGCCAGCGCTGAACGCTTTATCGCTAGCCGACAGGCTGGGAGGCGTGGAGCCTACAGGAATAAAAATTGCAGTGGTGGGTCGACCTAATGTCGGTAAGTCAATGCTGGTCAATCGTCTTCTTGGCGAAGATCGCGTGGTGGTTTTCGACGAGGCCGGGACGACCAGAGACAGTATCTATATTCCCTACGAGCGAGATGGCAAGCCCTATACGCTCATTGATACTGCCGGTGTGCGACGTCGAGGCAAAGTCTCTGAAAAAGTTGAAAAATTTTCGGTGATCAAAACGCTTGAAGCGATTAGCGATGCCAATGTCGTTATTTTGTTGATAGATGCCAGAGATGGCATCGTCGATCAGGATCTGCACCTGCTGAGCCATGTGCTGGATGCCGGTCGCGCCCTGGTTATCGCCGTCAACAAGTGGGATGGCACCGACCAGGATCAAAAAACCCATGTGAAAGATGAACTTAATCGGCGCCTGATCTTTATCGATTTCGCCAAAACCCACTTCATCTCGGCGCTGCATGGTAGTGGCGTCGGTAACCTCTACGACTCGATCCATCAGGCGTACGCATCTGCCACTTTGAAAATACCAACTTCGCGCCTGAACGAGATATTGGAGCGTGCACTATTTGAACACCAGCCACCCCTGGTGCGAGGCAGGCGAATCAAGCTGAGGTATGCACACCTTGGTGGTAGTAACCCGCCGGTGATCGTCATTCATGGCAATCAAACCGCAGAGGTACCCGAGTCCTATAAACGCTATTTAATGCATCGGTTTATTGATGTGCTAAACCTCAAGGGGACACCACTTAGACTTGAATTTCGTACAGCAGACAACCCCTTCAAGGGGAGAAGAAACAAGATAAGCCCTCGTCAGATGAATCAGCGAAAACGTCTGATGACCCATGTTAAAAAGAGCAAGAAAAAGCAGCAGCGCCGCACCTAGGCTGCGCAATTCATTTAATTATCCGGGCCAGGGTTGCGCCAGGAACAGACCTGGGTTCACCCTTGCATTATTCAGGCTTACACCCCAGTGCAAGTGCGCGCCGGTGACTCGGCCTGTTTGCCCAACTTTACCCAACAGGTCTCCCTGGGCAACGGTGTCATCGACATCAACCTCAATGCTACTCATATGGCAATACATCGTGATGAGCCCATGGCCATGATCAAGCAGAACGGTGTTGCCGTTAAAAAAATAATGGCCAGTGGCGACGACCCTGCCGGGAGCAGGTGCATGAATGTCGCTGCCTTCTATCGCCGCGATGTCCATGCCGCTATGGGGACTTCTCGGTTGATCATTCAATATTCTTCTGAGCCCAAATGAGCTGGAAACAACCCCTTGCGTGGGAAGAGAAAAATCCGTGTGGATCTTGTCCATGAGTGTAAATCGATTAAAAACAGAATTCATTTCCTTTCGTTCCCTGGTGATCCTGTCCATGTCCCGCGGTTCAGGATTGACTTTGCGTTTGTTTTCGATAGTCAGTTTTTGGACCCTGTATTTCCTTTCACTGACATTAAAAGCAATGCTTTGTGCGGTTGTATCGATGAAGTATTCGCCAGGCTCTATTGATAAGGGAAGACCCACCACCGCGACAAATTCATTCCCGGCGCGGGCTACCATAACCAGCCGACCGTTGAAGCGGGCACCCTGGTTGACCCCGATGGGTATGAGGGCCACGCCTCCAGGTACCGGATCGTGTTGCGGCAGGGCCAGAACGAACGGAGAGATAAAAATGACCAGTAGTGCCGCAAGTCTCATTCGTTTGTTTTCTCGGTGACTGATTTCTCTGTGACTTTGGCAAGAAACTGGCCGAGGTTCAGCCTGGCTCTAATGATGTCTCCAGGGTTGATTTCGTCAGAGTTTGTCAGGATATGATTATCGGGTACCGTCGAGACGATTGCATAACCGCGGTGCAAGGTTGCCAGTGGACTTAAGGTGTCGAGCTTTGAGGCGAGGGAGGTGAGTGCATTTACCTTTGCGTATCGAGAGTTTGTCTCGCTCTTCACAAGATTGTCGCGTAAATGCCGCAAGCTCATTGCCCTCGAGTGGATGAGTGAAATCGGTGAAATCAGCTTCTGACCGTCAATAGTCGAACGGTATCGACCTAATCGCGTTTTGATCCCGAGCAGCAATCGCCGCTCCAATTCGTCCAGGCGTTGATTGAGATCGCTGAGATGACTTCGAGGATGTCGTAATCGCCGGGTGAGATGGTTGAGTTCCCGTCCTCTGTCTTCCAGCAGTTGTTCTGTAGATTGAATCAATCTGCGCGCTAGAGTGTTGAAAGTATCTTTCCACACGGCGCCGTCCGGGGTAATCAGCTCTGCTGCCGCAGAAGGCGTTGGCGCCCGGAGATCCGAAACGAAGTCTGAAATAGTGACATCTGATTCATGACCTACTGCACAAACCACGGGCAGCCGACTGGCAGCGATGGCGCGAGCCACGGGTTCTGTGTTGAATGACCAGAGGTCTTCCAGCGATCCGCCGCCCCGCGTTAACAAAATGAGGTCAAAGGGATCGCCGGGAAATGAGTTGGCAAAACCGAGGGCATTAACTATTTGTGGCACTGATTCATCGCCTTGCACTTGCACGGGCAAAATACTCAGGTGAATCGAAGGAAAACGACGCTGCATGACAGCAATAACATCCCGAATGGCGGCGCCCGTGGGTGAAGTGATAATCGCGATATGATTCGGCACATCGGGAATTGGCTGTTTGCGGGCTTCATCAAATAAACCCTCGTGCTGTAAGGTTGATTTTAATTTGTCGTAGGCTCGACGCAGGGCGCCATCGCCGAAATCCTCAAGGAATTCAGCGATCATCTGATATTCACCGCGACCTTCGTACAGGCTGATTCTGCCCCGTACAATGATTTGCTGGCCATTTTTTGGCTTAAACCGGACCCTCTGGTTGCGGTTACGAAACATGGCGCAACGAATCTGGGCTTTGTCGTCCTTCAGCGTGAAATACCAGTGACCTGAACCCGGCTGGGCGAAGTTGGAAATTTCACCTTCAACGTAAAGCTGAGGAAAATTCGTTTCAAGCAGCCTTCGAGCATCCCGGTTTAACTCGGAAACGGTGATGACTTGTCTATTAGATCCTGTCATGAGCCATATCTTACCCGAACATCTTTTGAGGGTGTGCCATTGTCCCGTATAATTGCCACCCGCCCAGACGTAGTGAGTCTATGCAGCAACACCTTGATATCCATCGGGAGAGAATCCTGATTCTGGACTTTGGTTCCCAGTACACACAGCTGATCGCGCGCCGACTTCGCGAAATTGGTGTTTATTGCGAAATCCTTCCCTATGATCTGGCAGAGGAGCGGGCCGAGGAATTTCGTCCCATGGGCATCGTGCTGTCCGGCGGGCCTGAATCGGTGACATCTGACGAAAACCTGATTGCACCAGGTTACGTTTTCGAGATGGGCGTGCCGGTGCTCGGGATTTGTTACGGCATGCAAATCATGGCCAAACAGCTCGGCGGAAAAGTGCTGGGTGCAAGCAAAAGTGAATTCGGCTATGCCCGTGTTGAACTCATATCTCCCAGTGAATTGTTTGGCGATTTGCAGGACGGGAGAGACAGCCGTCCTTATCTTGATGTCTGGATGAGCCATGGTGACAAGGTCGTTGAACAGCCCGTTGGGTTTGAGGTCGTCGGTCGGAGCGATAATACTGATATTGCGGTAATGGTGGATGAGGATAGGCGATTCTATGGGTTGCAGTTTCATCCGGAAGTGAACCACACGATTCAGGGCGAGCAGATTCTGGATCGGTTCATAAAAACCGTGTGCGGGTGCAAGGCACTTTGGACCCCCGGCAACATCGTTGAAAATATTGTTGAGCAGGTACGAGAACAGGTCGGTGACGAGAAAGTCATCCTGGGGCTCTCAGGTGGAGTGGATTCGTCTGTTGTTGCTGCGCTCTTATCACGGGCTATCGGCGATCAGCTGACCTGCGTCTTTGTTGACAACGGCCTGCTGCGAACTGATGAAGTCGCCCAGGTGAACCAGATGATTGGGGAAGGAAACACCTTTTCTCTCAATTTGATTACGGTGCCGGCAGAAGAATTGTTCCTGACCCGATTGCGAGGTGTGACGGATCCGGAAGAGAAAAGAAAAATTATCGGTAATACCTTTATTGATGTGTTCGATGAACAAGCCAGTAAGATCAAGAATGTGCGATTCCTGGCTCAAGGAACGATCTACCCGGATGTCATCGAGTCTGCGGGGCATAAAGAAGGAAAAGCGCACGTGATTAAGTCGCACCACAACGTTGGCGGCCTGCCTGACACCATGCAAATGGAGTTGGTGGAACCACTGCGGGAGCTGTTTAAAGATGAAGTGCGAAAAATTGGTCTGGAACTTGGTTTGACACACGAAATGGTTTTCCGTCATCCGTTTCCAGGACCTGGCCTCGGTGTTCGCATTCTCGGTGAAGTTAAAAAAGAGTACGCTGATTTGCTTCGCGCGGCTGACCAGATTTTTCTTGAAGAGCTACGCGATGCAGATTTGTATGACAGGGTCAGCCAGGCATTTGTGGTATTCCTGCCGGTTCGCTCTGTTGGGGTGGTCGGTGACGCCCGGCGATACGAGTATGTTGTTGCATTGCGCGCTGTTGAAACGATTGATTTTATGACCGCAAGATGGGCACATTTGCCCTATGAATTTCTGGAGCGCGTTTCCAGCAGAATCATCAATGAGATTGCGGGGATATCCCGGGTGACTTATGACATCTCCAGCAAGCCGCCAGCAACAATAGAGTGGGAATAAAT
>Ga0066376_10000259_pt1 | contig 48122 bp, 38 predicted proteins | sample Knorr_S15_td_Bot_FD_77009 | JGI IMG/M metagenome (GOLD analysis project Ga0066376, IMG submission 77009) | Marine microbial communities from Southern Atlantic Ocean transect - Knorr_S15_td_Bottom_ad_5009_LV_A | ecosystem: Environmental > Aquatic > Marine > Oceanic | place: Southern Atlantic... | reverse complement strand
GTGTAGTTCCAGTTGGTTTGCCAACACAACACCATCAAAGAATGAACCTCATCAGCCTGCAAAACAGCATCATCAGCCAGAGCTCTACCGAACCCATCATCAACACCAAACCTCATCCTCAATCCATCAGGACAAACAGTAGCCCGACTATCTTGTGACATTATCGGGTCATGAGATTGACCATCTGCACCATCATTCCCATCATCACCTTGCTGACCGGTTGCACCATTACAGACTATTTGCGAAGCCTCAACCTCATCAGCAGAAAGGTTTCCATCACCATCTAAATCAAGTCCAGTCATAACTAACAAACCACCCATGGAGCATGTTGCATTTCCTTCTGAGATAACTTCCAATTTTGTTAGTGCAGAGTTGACTTCCGTTTCTTCAGAATTAACTCCATTACATATGAAACTAGTTTTTTGCACCTCATCAAGATGTAAGGCACCATCTCGGTTTGCATCTAAGCCAGTCATTATTGCATGTCCACCATTACTACAATTCAGGCCAGGAAGTTCTTCTTGTACGAGAAGCAGTGATGTTAATCCTTCATCCCCAACATCTCCGTCATCACCAGTTTCAGCCGGAGGGTTGAGTTCTCTCAGACTCCAAAGCATCGCGGTTGCTGACATCATTAGGCAGATGAGAAGAACAAATGCAACTGCAATTCTACGAGTGGGTGCTGTTGCCATTGCCACTGCTCTACTTGCTTGAGCAGATTCTTTGATAGTTTTCTTTTCTTCTTTAGGGGGTGTGGGAACTTCTTCTTTAGGGGGTGCGGGAACTTCGGTGAGTTCGGATGGACGCTGTGGTGGCACTTGTCCGCGGGTCGGTAATGCCTTGCCGCAACTCTGACATGACCATGTTCTTGTTCGCATATCGAGATGAGGAATAGAGGGTTGGCAGGCGCATTGTATTTCATCCGACATGTTGCTTGATAAACGTCAACCCATATCAAGAGTAAGGCTGATATTTCAGGCAAAGCACTGATGATGTATCGCCACCTCCTAATTTTGTGGAGATACCCGAGGCACTTCAGAAAATGCTTGCTGGCGAGCAAGGCCCAACTCGTCAAAAGGCGGCAAGTTTGGTCGTAGACCTCGCCTTTACTGCAGATTCTGATGGCTTTATCGAGGTCGATAATGCTCACATCAGTGGCGTTTCAGTACTGACGGGAGGGCATGGATTACGTCGCTTCTTATCCGACTTGGCGGGTGATGGTGAAGTGGCAATTCCTACGACTTTGAATTCGGCAGGTTGTGACCATGAGAAAGTGGAGGAAATGGGAATTGAATATCCTGATTTTCTTGAACAACAATTCGAAATTATACATGCTTATTCGCAGTTGGGAATAGATGCAACCTTGTCTTGTACCCCTTATGACCGCGGCATTGAGGCGGGTTCTGGGATTGCTTCTTGGGCAGAGAGCAATGCTGTTTGTTTTTCCAATACTTGGACATCTATGATTACAAATCGTGAATCAGGTCTTTCTGCTCTGGCAACAGCATTGACAGGCTATGCTCCTAAATGGGGCTTACACCTTGAAGAAAATAGAGTTCCAAACTTGATAGTTAGGGTTGACTGTGAATTGCCTGAGGCTAGTGATTGGTCGGTATTTGGCGATTGGATTGGCTCGCAGATACCACCTTCTTGGGATTTCCCATTTGGTCCGATGCCATACATTACTGGCTTGTCTTCTGCTGCTGATTTTGAGCAGCGTAAAGCATTGACTGCTGCGGCTGCGAACTTTGGTTGCCCGATGTTATGGGTGCATGGCTTGACTCAAGAGCCAACCCAGATGGATTCTGTTGGTGAACTTGTTTTTACAAAAGCGGATTTAGAAGCACGTTATGCTGAACTGGCCCCAACTGGCCAAGTTGACTTGGTAGTTATTGGCTGCCCGCAGGCAAGTCTTGGCGAGTTGCGTTCAACCGCCTCATGGGTACGAAGTCATATGGAAATGGGTCAGAGGATTCCTGAGCAACGGCTTTGGCTCTTTACGAGTTCATACATCTATGATTTAGCAGCCGCAGATGGAAGTATAGATTTGCTTGAAGAGGCGGGAGCATTAGTCCTGAAAGATACCTGTCCTGAAGTTACTCCTTACAACCGCAACCGCTACAATCATTTATTGACAAATTCGATGAAAGCCGAGCATTATTTGACCAGCGGATTGAACCGCCTTCCAACTTCTGTTGCCCGCCTTTCTGATTGTGTGGCACATGCTTTTGATGCTACATTGAGTGCAGGACCAACGCCAATTCTTGAGAATAAGGCTAAGCCACAGCATAAGTCTGCAAAAGTCATGCAAACTTCTGAATTTTTGACTAATGGAAGAGGTCTTCCTAGCCAGAATGAATGGACGGTCCGAGGCAAGGCACTGGTTAGCGATGTACCGATTACTTTTCTTGGATATGTGAATACAGATTCTGGAGTGATTGAAGAGACTGGGCACCCATTGGATGGGTGTGCGCTTGAAGGCCGAATTTTGATTTATCCAAAGGGTTCTGGTTCAACTGTTGCGCCCTATGTTTTGATGGGATTATTGTACACCGGAAAGGGGCCTTTGGCAATAATCAATCGTGACGTATGCTCATTGACTCTGCCGGCATGTTCCTTACTGGGTCTTCCATATGGGCATGGATTTGAGGAAGATCCTTGCATGCAAGTAAATGATGGCGATGAAGTTGAATTATCACTTCTTGATGGAATAGTTTCACTAAAGGTCATCAAGAGAGTTTGATACCAAACACCTTGAGTGGCCTATTATGACTCGTGTTTTAGTGACAGGTGGGGCCGGCTTCCTAGGCAGCCATCTGGTCGAGGAATTATTGGCTCGAAGTCATCGAGTCGTTGTCATCGACGATTTGTTTCGCGGTAAAAAGAAGAATCTCGATGATTGCAAAGACGATCCTGATTTTCATTTCATCAAAGGCGATTGTGCTAATTTGGAGATTTTGAATGCTGCTGTTGAATGGCTCGATGGTGTTGATTTAGTCTATCATTTGGCGGCTGTCAATGGCACACGTTGGTTCCATGAGCGAGCCGATATGGTAATTGATGTCAATATTAATACCACTCTTGCTGCCTTGCGCTTGGCTGAACAACACGCCTGTCGCTTGGTCTTCGCCTCATCGCCTGAAGCGATTGGAGAAGCCGGTATTCAACCGATGCCTGTAAGTTCCAAATCTGTCTTTGATGATGCTGCTCAACATCAACGCCATAGTTATGGGGCTAGCAAATATTTGGGAGAGATAATGCTTCAACATGCGGTGCGAACAAAGGATTTGGATTTCCGAATTGTACGTCCTTTCAATGCCTATGGGGGGCGCTGTCCATCGACTGAATATGGGCAGGTTATTTCGATATTTATGGATGCTGCAGCCTGCGGAAAGCCGCTGAAAGTTCATGGCGATGGCAAACAAACCCGCTCATTTACTTGGGTTGGAGATATAACTGAAGCATTTCTTCTGGCTGGATTAACCGATGTTGCAATCGATGATGGTTCAAAATTAGCAGGAGCAGTATGGAATGTTGGTTGGCCTGAAGAAACTTCGATAGCAGAGTTAGCAGAATTAGTGGCTGAAACTGCTGGTGTAGAAGTCATGATAGAGCCAACCAAGGGATACTTTGGAGACTCTCAAAGGCGTTGTCCTGACATTTCCCTCGCAACTCGCCAATTAGGCTGGCAGCCTTGGACCACCCTTGAGGCGGGCTTGCGCTCTACATGGTTCGTAATCAATAATCGAATCAACGGATGAGATGCGACCAGTCTGCATCACTTGGATGAATATTGCACCAACCATGTTGGTAGAGGTTATTGGAATTTCCACCTTTCAGGAGTTCTTCATGTAGTTCTTCAGGCAATGAGATGCTATCGATTGCTAAGACGCAAAGAGTTGCAACAGCGCCTTTTGGTAGACTGTGTTGGTCAACTAATCGGCAATGAATCGAAGCAATGGCACCTGGTAGGTTTGGGGGTTCTGCTTCGAATATTCCCCATTCCGATTCATTTGCTGGTAGGACTGCTGCTGCTGCTTCAGCGATTCTAATTCCTTCGATACTCGTTGGCAACAAGTGGAGAGTGATATTTCCGTTCTGTTTGAGGTTGACCAAGGTGTCTCTGGGCCTAGCATCGCGGTCTTGAGAAAGGGAGCAAGTCAACAGTGCAGGACTATTTGATGCTGGGGCTACTGTCGATAATAATCCGAGATTGTGAATCCCATCATCGCTACAGGTTGCAGCCACAAATATGGGTCGAGGACCGATTAATCCATCGATTATTTTCACTCTATCTTGATGCTCTAATTTAGATATTTTCAACTCGTTCAATGGCCCTTTTTTTTGAGGTGGCGGGGTTGAAAACCAGTCATCCAGTTTCCCTTCTTCAATTTCCTTGATTGCATAATCTGTGAAATCTCGGTAGGCTTTCCACTTTGGAATTTCTTCCAAATCCCCCCTTCCTTTTTTCCGTTGAATTGATTCATCTGAATACAGGACACAGCGGCGAAGGAAGTCGATTACTACTGCCTTGTCTTCATCCATCATTGCCCCTCCTTGATTCATATTGTTCACGACTCATCAGGAATTTTGCAGGCACTCCTCCCCATACTTCATTTGCTGGAATCGATATTGTGGCTGTCGCACCGGCTGCCAATACTGCTTTCTCGCCTATGGTGATGCCTGCTACTACTGTTGCCCCTCCACCGATTACCGCTCCTTTGCCGATTTCAACTGGGCTCCACATCCCTTTGGAAGGGGGATGCCTATCGTTGAGGATTGTGGCATTTGGGCCGATGAATACATCATCATCCAAGATACTTTCATCGGAGATATAACAGCCTCCTTGAAGGCGGCAATTATCACCGATCAAGACTAACCTGCCGACATGAGACAAGGCACCTATCGAACAATTGGCACCTATTTCGGCGCCCGTACCAAGATGACAAGGCCACCATGCTACAGAGCCATTTTCCAACTCAACCTTAGTACCAGAAAGTCCTTCCATGGCATCACTCGAACTCAAGTTCTCTTAGTAATTTGGCAACATGACCCTTCGCTCGGACGTTGTACCCTACCCATTTGAGATTGCCATCAGGAGAAATTACAAAAGTCGAACGAGAACAACCAAGGAATTTACGACCGTAATTCATCTTCTCTCTCCATACCCCATAGGCGATGTGAATCTCTCTTTCTTCATCCAGTAAAAGTGGAAAGTTCAAATCGTATTTATCGGTGAATTTATCATGACTTTTTGCAGAATCTTTTGAAACTCCGAGAACTACGTAATCTTGCATTTTCAATTGTCCCATTTCATCACGGAAATCACAGGCTTGCTTGGTACATCCAGGGGTGCTATCTCTTGGGTAAAAATAGAGAATAACTGTTTTCCCTGCATCATTCAATTCTTTTAGGGAATGGTTATTTCCTTCGCTATCTAATGTTGAGAATTCTGGTGCCTTCATTCCTACTTCCAGAGTGGTGCTTCTATCTACCATATTTGTGGCAGTGCCTTCAAGCACTCAAGTCTTCCTATCGTCCCCTATGCAAATTGCATTCAGATTTATTCAAATAGGGTGAAAACACCAATTGCCGCCACAGACTTCATAATCCCACCCACGTCTAAGAGCCCATGGTGGAAATCCGCATGTCCCGACGGGTGCGAAAAATCCTCCGCCAAATCCACAAATCCACTACTCATTACAAGTTACAAGAGTTGGCCAGCAACGTCCAAGCTGATTTAGATAGGAGAAATCTATCATATGATGAAGCTCTTACTTTAGGGAATCAAATTCAAGCAAAGGCTGACTTGATTCCAGGAGATACAATCGTCTATGCAATTAGTGATAGGGATGCTTACCGGAAGACCCTTGAATTATATCTCAGAGATGGCTTGTTGACTAGGACTGAGCAATTATTGCTCTGGGAAGAAAGGCGCCGTTTAGGCATCCCAGACGAGACCCATGATAGGTTGCTCAATCAATTATTATTACAATGGAAAAAACAGGGCAAGCGAATTGACATTCAGAGATTCTCTAAACCAGAAGTAAGGGGGAAGGCTGCTGATGAATTGTGAGAGACTTAATGCAACTCTGATGTTCTTCTTATTCATCGCCCCTTTGGCGATGGCATTTGCCCCAATTCCTGAAGTCGAGGCCTCTAATGAAGGTAGATCATTAACAAGCGATTTACAAGTAAACCAAGTTATTATTTCCAGCGGGGGGTCAATCGATACAGGTTCGGATATCATCTTAGCGAGTGGCCTCCATTTGGTTTCGATAAGTGTTAGTAATATCGGAACTTCTGCAAGTGGGGGAACTTTGATTCTTAGAAACGGTTCCTCAGTTAGCGGAGCTGCTGATGAAATCGATTTGATAACCATTCCATCAATCGCCCCTGGGACAATCGGCTCACCATTGATTATTGAGTGGGATGCGAGTGATGGTTTCGACCAACGGCTTGAAGCAGAAGTAATAGCGACTGTTAATGACCCAAACCCATTGAACGATAAGGGGATTTTGGATTTCAAAGTTCTTGACTATCAACAAGGAAATATCTCAAGCATAACAGTTCCTCAGCCCGATTCAGGGCAATCAGAAGTTCGTATTACCGGCAATACACTTTCGGTATCTTCTATCGTTCGTAACTTGGGAACAATAAATGTTGCCGCTCAAATGAAAATAGTATTGACAAATTCCACAGATGTAAGTAGCCCTCTGTCGGATTTATCTGCTAACAGGACTTTACTGCCGGGTACCTTAGTTAGTATTTCTCAAGCAAAGGCTTTGAGTATCGATATGGATGTTTCTCAAATTGAAGGTGATTGGGACATGAAAGTTTATTTGATTTATTGGGGAGGTGATGGTGAAGTAACTGAAATTGCACTTGCAGCACCACTTTCTATCGAATTTAGTAATTATAATTCTCACCTTTCAATCCCTGCCGACCGTTCCACGCAACCAGGTGCGACAACCCAATTGACGTTCGTACTACGAAATATTGGAAGTGCTGCTGATAGTTTTGATGTAACTATTGCAACTTCAAAAGGTTGGGCAGATAATTCATTGGATGGAACAACAACTGATGTCATAAGTATAGGAGGTATGCTCTCTCTTGTCGTACCAACCTCAGTGCCAGAAAATGTAGATCGTTCTGATATTGACAAAATAGACATAACACTCACTAGCAATAACGGTGCATATTCCTTAACAGGGACGGTATCAGTAATGGCTGGTGATTTATACCGCTCAGAAGTATTCTCGCCGCACATGGATGCAATGGGTGTAGTTTGGTTAGATGGCACAGGTGGTGTGGGCGGTGTTGTGCTGATAGATTTTGGAAGTAATTACCTAGATGCTGATGGAATTGAAGTCATCCCAGATGTTGTATTTAGCGATGGTGGTGGCTCAGGTGCAATCGCAACAGCGGTTATGGACGGAACAGGTTCAGTTTCAAGTATTACAATAGACAATGCAGGTTCAGGTTATACCTCCAGTCCAACAGTTATATTTTCGGCTCCGTCAAATGCCCAACACCATACTCCAATTGTCCCAGGCTTTTCTGCCAATGTTGCATTCACTATCTCAAACACTGGAAATGTCCCAGGTTCTTTCAACCTTGAAACAGGGCTATCCTCCGCTGCAAATGGATGGCAATTAGAATTGGCAACCTCCACAACTGACATTATTCCGGTTGGAGAAAGTAGAATAGTCAATGTTAATGTATCAGCGCCTTCATTGCAAAATCCATTAGACCCAAGCAATCGTCTTCGTGATGGAGAATCGATTGGACTCTGGTTATCTGCAAGCCCAAGCGTCGGTGGGGCGGCGGTTTCAGCCGAAGAGGCACTATTAGTTCAACCAACTATTATTGTTGACCCTGGTCTTGCTGAGTTTGAGATTATTCTAACTCCTGAACAAGTCTTGAGTGTAGTTGGCTCTACTGGAATTGAAGAATTTGTGGATATGCAAATCGAAGTTGTGCATAACCTTGTCAATGGCCCTTCTGATACGGTAGATGTTCAAATCGACATAGGTATCTTGACTTTTGTGCCTTTAACTAGTGGTGGAGTTGGAGAAGCAATGCGTTGGAATGTTAGTTCATCTACTACTACAGCAAGTCTTGCCCTTGGGCAAATTCAAAGTTCGTCCCTTGGAATCCTTGGCCCTTCAGATATCTTGCCCCTTGCTGGAACTCTAACAATTCCTGTTATCGCTAGCCCAACGATTTCAAATGCTCAATTAAATGCAAATGTTTTCGCAATAGCCGTAACACGTTACGTTACTATTGTCATACCAGAAATTGTTGACGGAGAATTGAACGATTTTGGTGGAAACCTCAGTCTTGTACCAGGATTTGCATCTGTTTTTGACTTGAAATTAACGAATACAGGGAATGATATGACTGGGTATCTGATTTCTGTAGCCAATGGAGCACCGATTGATTGGATTATTGGGATTAATGGTGGAGCAACAACTGCTCAAATTCTGTTAGTACCTCCACAGATGCAACAACACCCAAACCTAACTGGTGATGAAGTAGTGAATATTACTCTTAACCTAAGTGTTCCAGCAAATACTCCAGCAGGTGCTCAAAATCAGATAGAATTAGTTGTTAGTGATTTATCAAGTGGACAATTCCTTTCATCTCACTTTTATGATATTACGACTGAAGAAACAATCGCAATGAATGTTGAAGTTGACGAAGTCAACATGGATATTTCTATTGGAGGGCAAAAAACCCTTATGATTTACATTGAGAATACAGGAAATGTACTCACCTATTATGACCTTGACTTAGATACTAGCCAATCAGGTGATGTTGCATTTGTCCTAGATGGGCAGGATGAAATTCCAATCGCTTCTGGATTCAAAGCTGGCGTTAGAATAAGAGTTACTCCATCCTCAGCAGCCAATAGCGACATCAATCATTTAGCCACCCTGACTATCTCCAATACTTCAGGTATCTCTCACGCAGTTCTAATCAATGTCAGCATTAATGCAAGCAAAGGTATTTTGATTTCAATCCCACCTACTCCCGACGTTATACCTGGAGATGATTTGAGTTTTATAATAACAATCAACAATTCTGGTAACCTTTTGCAAAATTTGACATTAATGGCCAATACTGATTCAAATTGGCCAATCTCATTATCTCATGAAGTATTTGAGTTATTACAAAATGAACAGAAAGAAGTGCAGGTTATAATTGAAGTTCCACCATTAGATGAAGAAGGAGGAATGGCAAATGGGGAGGCTCATACATTCTATGTCAATGCAATCGACACTGTAACTTCCGAAGTTATTGGTTCAAAGACAGCGATGTTGGAAGTCGCGGCCGTTTTCCAGTTAAACTATTCAGGTTGGGATGATATTTCTTATTTCCATGCAACTGACATATGGGAATTTCATCCAATGCTAATGAATACTGGTAATAGCGATGTTACTGTTGAAATCGATTATGATGTTCTAAGACCCGGAGGTGCTGGAATCATGCAAGATTGGGAAGTTGTACAAGGTAAGCCCTCGTTGCTGAATTTACCAATGGGAGAGTGGGTTCCTCTTGTTTTCAAGGTGAGAGGAGTAGAAATTTCCCCAGATATCGACCTAGCAGGAGAATTGCACATATCAATGCGACCAGTTGATCAAAATATCAGTGGTTCAGCGGAATTAACTTCTAACCTGACGATGTCTCGAATGTTTTCCACCGGTGAAGCGATTTCTTTTTCCCCTAAAGTCGGGGGCGCAGGAAGTGTGACTCAAATAATACCGTGGTCACATATCCCTACAGGAACAGCAAATAGTGTTGGCAATTATGAAATCGCATTATGCGGCATTGATAGACTGATTAACACTTCACTTCTCGTGGACCCCGGCTTTGATGAGTGGCAATTTTCTATTCAAGTAGGGAATAACGAAACAATCTTACCTATGAATCCTGATTGTGATTCTCTAGATTTCCAAAGAATTTCTTTACCTCCAGCAATGGCTTCGATTAAACAACAAATCAGTTTGTGGATTGCAACACCAATACACCCCTACCTTGTAGCAGATGATGGTTGGAACCTTTCATTACGACTCATCAATCTTGATGATAACCGTACTACCAATGCGACATTTGGTTTCAAAATAATAAATGAAGCCAATCCTGCTCTTTCAAATCCACGACTTAGTACAGAATCTGGAGATACTGTTGAGGAAGACCTCGACATCACATTTATTGTAGATCTGATTAACGAAGGTACTGCAACAGCAATTGGCGTTGATGTAACACTAACCTGCAGCAATGGTGCAAGCATTCTTGATGACGCGACACAAACTATTGGAATCCTCCCTCCTCAGGAAGACAGTACCCTTGAATGGAAGATTAGCCCTGAGAGATTAGATTGGTGGTCTCACTCTGCCGAAATCACTTGTAGCGTTTCCTTGGAATCAATGTTAGCAGCAGGAAATGATGTTGATGATGATGAGGTTAAATTCTCAGGAACAGTGCAATCATGGGCTCCAAACACAACCATAACAGTCATCGGATTTGCCTTGATGCTAATGATTACTGGAATTCTGATGCGGGTTGGTAGCCAGAGCGAGAAATTCATTCAGGCTGCCGCTTTTTCCGGTTCTATCGCAGCAGGACTTGCATTTCATATGGGCGCTTTATTTGAATCCGGGTTCTCAATTTTCTTCAGTATCACTTGGTTATTGGTAGCAGCCATATGGATTATGTGGATTGCTTGGCGCTCTGGTGAAGAATTCCAATTGGTTCACGAAGACTATCAACGCGCTAAGCAAGGCCATTCAACAATTTACAGCGATCATTTCTCAGCCCTGAAAAGTGCTAAGAAACAATTGATTACCATCATGGTAGTGCCAATTTTTGGTACCATTCTTCTTGTCCTAGGTATTCCACCCCGCTTGAATATCGATGGATTAAATGTAATCATGTTGTTCTCATATCTTCTCTTTGTCATCGGCGGCGTTGTCTTCATCATCAGCCTTGCTGAGAAGACATATGGCTCAATTTACACCCGCATGATTGAAATCAACGAAAAGCGGGCTAAGATTGCAGTAGAATTGGGTGACCCAGCGCGTCTTCTAACCGAATTAGCGCGCTCAGGCCTCGATTTGAGTTCGATACTCGAAAATGTTGCAGACGACTCAGAAGGAGGTGAATCAAGTGACTGAAGGAGAATATGGCAGTCCAAGCGGTGAAGAATCTGCTGCAATGGTGGAGATGGCTTCTGCTGACCCTAAAGCAAATCAGCAATCAGCAGCGGATGCTGAGCTGCAAGATACCTCTAACTTGCCTGATGATTATGGCGGGGCTGCAACAGCCGCAGACCCAAATGCTAGCGAGGATGAAGAAGAGGGATTCACTACTCGAGACATTGAAAGAGCAAGAAGAGCCATAGCCGCCTCCCAATCAACCGCTGATAAATTACTGCGCGGCTCAAGAGAATTAGAACAAACCATAAAGGGAGTACTCGATGAAGGGGGAGCCTCAGAATCTATTGAAGAATGGGTTGGGGATGCTAGGCAACAACTTGAAGACCATGATTTATTTTCAGCATGGAGAAGTATTCGAAAGGCGGGTAAAGGCGTCAATAAAATGGAAAAGGACGTCAAGAACCTACGCAGAAACATCGTTTTACTTCATAGATTATTACAGGAAAAGAATGTTACAGAAACAGAACTTGAATCCGTCATCCGAAAACTACGTTCTGTATCCATACATGCTGAAGATGGAGACATGGAAGATGCAGCAAATGTAGTTGAGGGATTAATCGGGCAAATTGCAGGGGCTGAAACTTCAACCCTCAATCCGTTTTTGTTCAGAACTTTCTGGCTAGGTGTAGAAAGCCGTTGGCCGGCAGGTGGTGACTATGGTGTACTTTTGGTTAGGTTACTCAATGATGGAAGAAGACCATTGCCACCGATGAGGATGAAAGCACCTGCCCCAAGAGGCTGGGTTTCGGAACCAGAATGGATCGACTTACCAAATCTACCTCCTGGCGGTTTTGTACACTTGAGATTCCACCTGACTCCTACAGTTCCAATCGGACTTGATACGCCGCCAGTTGCTAGGCGACTTTCGGTGATGACAGCATATGAGGTGCGCCAAGGCGACATCACTTGTGTAGTGAGAATTAGGAATAAGAGCATGGAAGTTCACAGAGACATTCTAGTTCGGCCTTGGATTCCTGCGAGCTTTACTTGCGAAACCATTCCACTAATCAAGAGTTTAGCACCTGATGAGGTCGCTGCATTCCGTATCCCATTGAACATTGCATTCGACGGAGGGTCTAATGCATAGTGAATAGAACTCCAGTCGCCTCGGGTAAAATCGGCTAATGCCGGTATAATGCTCATATAGGTGATGTGTTTAGGAGAGGACGAAACAGGTGAAGGACAATGAACAGAACTGAAAAAAGCCAAGGAACGAACGAAGATGCCTCAATCGGTATAGGTGCGATGATTGTATTCATTGCGTTGATTCTGGTTGCGGCCGTAGCATCTGCTGTGATCATACAAACGGCAGAGAAGTTGCAGCAGACTGCACAGCAGACTGGGCAAGATACACAAGCCGAACAAGGGACAAAAATTGTTTTGCTTAATACTGTAATTTCTGCAACAGGGTTAACAGGAACCATCATCCTAACATTTGAGTTAGGGGCAGGAAGTTCAATAATCGCTTCCTCGGCTGCATCATACAGCATAATGTGCGACGATGGAGCCATAATCGGTATCCTTGATGCTACTTTCGCTGCGGCTACCGCCCTAGGTGGCGCTGGTGGCGCAGTAACTCCATTTATACCAGGTATTGCATACGAACTACCGATTACATTTGGCGGTACAGGTGTCAACTGTGATCTCACAGTATCTAGTGATTATACATTAATTATGTCTGTGACTGGCGGAGGAACTACATATGAGGTTTTGAGTAGTGGTCTTTCAATCGCTACTGGAGAGAGGTTGGTTTGAATGATGACTAAAAAGATAGAAGATGACCAAGGTTCAATTGGAATCGGTGCTATGATTGTTTTCATTGCATTGATTCTTGTTGCCGCAGTTGCTTCAGCGGTTATTATTCAAACTGCAGAAACACTTCAGCAAAATGCACAAAGTGTTGGAGATGATACACAAGAAGAAATCGCTGGTAAAGTACAACTTCATGGAGCCTTTTATGCTGCAGCAGGTAACGATGTTCACCTAATATTTTCATTAGCGCCGGGAAGTGGTACACTCCTGCTTACTTCAATCAAGGTCCAGATATTTTGTAATGTTGGAGGCGTAGGAGCCGCTGCCTTCGCTCAAGACGCCGGTGATTTTGACGATGAAGCCGTAACCGAACTTTCGGGGGCGGGTGCCACCACTCCAGGCGCCGCTGGAAACTCAGTTCAGGCAGGAACAAAATATTTCATCTCATTTACTTTAGCTACTTGTGTGCTTGATGATATAAACGCAGGTTGGGCAAATGGAGACCACGACGGATCACTCACAATGTATATCCACGTTGATGGTGGAGGCAGCACAATGGAAATTCTAGATGCCTCTGGTTCACTCAATGAAGGGGATTCTGTTCTCTGAACCGTTCTTCGGAAGTCCTCTCACGGGGGGACTTTTGAAGGGGTGAGTTGCCATGGCTTGGCCATTAGGCTTAGGCGGTCGCAACCGGAAGCAGTCAAAGGATTCAGCAGAGGATGACATTAGTCTCCAACGATTGGAAGCAATGACAAATGTAGGTTATGAGGAAGTTCCGCTCCCTGACGAGGGTGAACTCTCGGAGGAGGAGGCGTGGACTATCTCGCCAACAAGTGCAACGGTGCGGATCGGCTCTCAAATCGCTTCAGCAGCGGCTGAACCATCCTCTAAGGAGGCTGGGGCCAATGTTGTTGCCAGCATTGATACAAAAAGTCTCGAAAGAATGATGTCATCACGTTTGGACATGGTTGAGGATACCATCCGCTCCATGTCCTACCAATTGACTGATGCCATCGCTTCAAGAGTAACTGAAGTAGTAGAGGTTGTTTCCACAGAATCTGCTGATCCGGATGATGTGGATGAAGTGGATGAAGTGGACGATTATTCGACTCCTGAATTGGATTCAAGTGATAGATTAATTACAGCAACTGGCCAAGTCCTTCCGGCCGGTGCTGTTGCTTCTTCACCTGCTGTTGATGAAGGGAGCCTTATGGAATTGTATGAAGCCCAAGCTTTAGCAGTCAATCCGTTTTTGCTAACTCCAGATATAATTTCTGAAGTCAGTAGGTCTGTTGACGTTGGTTCTCAAACAATCGCTGCTTTGCTGCTTGACCAGATGACCGGTATGGCAGCAACATCCTTTTTGCAGAAGGCAGCCCAATCTGGAATGCTAACTGAGGATGAATATAATGCGGTGATTTCGATTATCCATCTCGCTCTACCTGGTGACCCTGAGTCCGCTCTTGAAGATAGACTGGCCAATAAGGACCTGCTCCTGCTCTCTTCGCTGATAGCCGCATGGAGGGCAAAGGCGCAGCCTGAGCCCTCGATGGAGGGGTGAGATGGGTGCTTCGGTCGGTATTGGGGCTCTAATAGTAGGGACTTCATTACTAACAATATTCGCTTTGGCAAGCGCTGCCATCGACTTACAGGTTGATGAGGCACTTGAGAGAATTGAAGAAACTGGAGATAATTCAGTTCCTTCTTTCAGTGTTAATGATGCTAGCAATGATGTCAATGCTGTGGCAGAAGTAACATTTGCTTCTGGCACAGGTTCAGGGTATGCGGTTGGTGATATCATCAGTTCAGGTTCAGTAGCATCTCTTTCTTTCATCTCAGGTGGTGGTGGTTATTCAGATTCTACCAATCTTATTTGGGACTCAGGCGGTATCTGTTCCTCTGACCCCACCGGGACCTATTCGGTTTCAACTGAAGTTTTTGAATTCACAGCCTTGGCAGCAACTGGTCTTGATGGCCTGTATTTCACCTATAGTTCACCATCAACTGATTTCTATGTCTGGTTCGACGTTGACGATGATGATGCTGACCCAAACCCTGGAGGCACTGGTATTGAGGTTGACTTGACTAGTGGGCAGACCGACAGTTCCACGGCTACCAGCATCGCCAATGAAATAGACACATCCGGTTCTGCTTCTGATTCTGGGACTGGAGATACTAGAAGTATTACTTTGGATGATGCGGGAGACGTTACAACAGTTACAGCCGGAACTTCTGGATTCACAGTCTCGAGAACCACTGAGGGAGGCATCATGCTGTCTGCAAGCCTGACCAGTGGTGGAAATGGTTGCACCGCAACGCCGACAGTAGATGGAGATGCAGGCGGTGCTGGTTCTTCCATTAATCTGGTCATGCATTCTTCTTTTGGATATAGTGCCAAGGTCAAGACGATTGATGGCAGTGGTGGAATAACTGCAGTTGAGATGATCAGTGCTGGACAGGGGCACACTTCCACACCAAACATCTTTGCCGCCACTGGAAGTGGTGGTAGTGGTGCATCTATCACTGCTGTTCTCGATAATGTGCTCACTTGGAATTTGACCAACAACGGCGATAAAGTTCTGAAATTCACTCATATTTGGTTCGCCCTTGATGGAGGTGAACCTAAGCAACTTTCAACTTCAACATACACGATTTGGGATTTTCCAAAACATGACTATCTATTCCCTGGTGAAACTGTCATGGTTTCTTATGATTTGAATTCAGCAACACCTTCAGTGATAGCAGCCTCATGTATGGGTGGGCAGTCCTCTAAAGCAGTGACACAGAATGGTTGAGGTGAGATAATGGCAGATGGTGGAGCGACTTCGATGATAATGCTGATTACGGCATTGGTTATTTCCAGTATGGCCAGTGTAGTTTTGATTAATTCTTGGGCAGGTATTGCTGATGTGATGGATGAACAAGGCCGTAAGGCTGAGGCTGATTCTGCTACTAAGGTTTCTTTGGCTGGTGACACCATGAATGTTGGTTATGTTACTGGAACAAAAACGATAACTCTTTATTTCCAAAACTCTGGTACCGCTACTTTGGACAAAGATAGTGCTAATATGGCGATTTATGTTGCAGGTGCTGCAGTAACAATTACATCGACGACGGTTGTTTCAGGGGCCAGTGAATGGTACGAAGGTGAGTTGTTGAAGGTGGTTGGGACGCATACAGGTACTGCCCATGCTGATGATGATGAGGTGATGATTTCGTTAACGGTTAGAAGCCTTCCTGTCAATGGAATGATAGGTGGTGACACTTTGAATGAGGTTGTCCGCTTGGACGTATGAGGTTGATTTGGATGGAAGCAAAACCAGTAGAGGATGGCTTTTCCTTTGAAATTGAGCAGGATAGCCTTGCTGACAGCATGGGGGCTAAGATTCCAAACCGTTCTATTGGAATTCTTGCAGGTACTGTCGGTGCTGGAAAGTCACTTATTGCTCAGCGCTTAATTCTTGGATTATTAGAGAATGAGGCAAAGGTGGTAGTAGTCACTACTGAATTGACTACACGCGGGTGGATTGAGCAAATGCATTCTATTGGCTACCACATTATTGATTACATTACAAATGGGAGATTGTTGGTCATCTCGCGCTATGGTACAATGGCAGAACCTGTTCTAGACGTTAGTCTCGCTGATGTTCTGGAGTCCAAAGCAATGAGTGAGGCGGACATCGTCTTCATTGATTCCGCTTCAAGTATAATGCCAGATATCATGGATTCAGCCGAGCGATTTGAGATGTTGGACATGCTGCGCCGCTTTACCGCTGAGAACCGCAGCGTTATATTAGGAATTGATGAAGATGAAATCGATCAGAAAACTGCTCGGGCTTTCAAGTCCTTTTCTGAAATATTGATTGATTTATCAGCTGAACTCGTTGGTGGGGAATTAAAACGCCAAATCAAAGTGACAAGATTCCTTCGTGCTGCAGGCCCGCTGCAGACCACTATCGGATGGAGAGTTGAGCCGTCCATGGGCTTCATTGTCGATATTACCGCAGTCAGTTGAGGAGGAATGCAAGATGATGGCGCCAGATGAAATGCCCGAGATAGAACCGGGTGATATCGAAGGATTACTTCGTGCTTACCCCCACGTCCGCGATTGGGTAAATGACTTTGAAGCAAGGTATGGAATAAGGCCAATTTACTATGGTCCATTAGACAGAGCTGCAAAGAAAGTAGAACCAATGAACCTAATTTATGTTACCAAACCACCGATTTTTGTTCACATTTACATGCCTCCAGTCGAGGAAGAGGGTGGTGGCCAAACTTTGTGGTTCGGACTTGAACCTCAATTAACTGAAGAAGATGAATTACATCGCCGTCAACTTGTCGATACTTTACTTCTGGAAGCGCCATCCGCTGCATCATTCACTACAGATAGCGAATTCGAAAACATCCTATCAGGGATGATTGATAGATTCACAGTTTTGCACGAAGACGCCCCTGCAGTTTCTCGTCAAGGCAAGGTTTGGGAACTTGTAGGAATGGCGGACAACCGTATCCGCGTAGATAAAGAACAAAGAGAAAGGCTTCGTTACATTATCACTCGTGACTTGGTGCGAAATGGTCCTCTTGAGACTTTACTTTCGGATGAGATGCTTGAAGATATTCATACCATCGGTCTCAAGCACATTCACATGGACCACAAGGTATTCGGAATGGTTACTTCCAATATCCGTTTCCGAGATAGGGAGCTGCTTGGCCGATACTTGCGTTCGATGTCTGAAAGAATCGGCCGACCTGTATCTGATAACAAACCGATTGTTGATGGTACACTCCTCGATGGTAGTCGTATCAATATTATTTATTCAGACGACGTTTCAATGCTCGGCCCGTCATTCACCATTCGTAAATTCGCTGAGGAGACAATCTCTATTACACAATTGGTTGCTTGGGGAACCCTCAATTCAGATTTGGCTGCTTATATTTGGATTTGCCTTGAATATGGAATGTCAGTCATGGTGTCTGGAGAAACAGCATCTGGAAAGACTACCACACTGAATGCGATTCTTCCATTCATCGATCACAATGTCAAGATATACTCGGCAGAGGATACTGCTGAAGTTAAGGTTCGGCACAAGGTTTGGCAACGCTTAGTTACTCGCTCTTCCAAGAATGAAGATGCTCGTGTCGAGATGTTCGACCTGCTAAAGGCCGCTCTTAGAAGTAGGCCGAGGTACATTATTATCGGAGAAATTAGAGGTGTAGAAGGTGCAACTGCATTCCAAGCAATGCAGACTGGTCACCCTGTTATTGCTACTTTCCACGCATCTTCAATCGTTAAGATGATTCAGAGATTTACTGGAGACCCAATCAATGTTCCGATGCGTTTCTTCGATAACTTGAACTTCGCAATTTTCCAAGAAGTAGTGGAGGCTCCAGAGGGAGGGATTGCCAGAAGAGTCACTGGAATCGACGAAATTATTGGCTACAATAAGCATAGTGATGGAGTATTAACTCGTGGAATGTTCGAGTGGGACCCGGTTAGAGATAAACATTATTTCCGTGGAATGTTCCAATCACATTTACTTGAAAACAAAATTGCCCCTGCAGCAGGTTTTGCCAATAAACGTGATATTTACGATGAAATGATGAAGCGTTCCGAGGCTCTTCAACGCATGGTAGACCGTAAATTAACACATTACGACGATGTTTTCGACCTCCTCGGGGTCTACTATAATCGGGGCTGGGATGCTTTTTCAGAAAGTGTCGATAGTTGGGTTGCAGTGTCTAGCGAATGAAAATTGTGAGGTGATTACATGAAGCGTATGCCGATCTGGGAAATCGCCATTCGCAGATTGGAAATGCCAACCTCTAGATTTCTGATATTATATGTTGGCTCAGCTGTAGTGGCCGGATTTATTACAGCGGCCTTGATGATGATTATTGCTCCCAGTTTATTCTTTGGACCGATTGGATTTATTCTGTTAATCCTTCTACCACTTTTGACTGGTGGTGCAGCATTTGTTTACCCAATCCTTGAAGTTCAACGTTCAGCAATTCAAATTGAAAAAGAAATGCATATGTTCATAACAAGAATGGGTATTCTTTCGCTTGGAGAGATTGGCGCTCAGAGTATTTTCGATATTCTCCGCCAAATGACCGACTATGGAGAATTGGCAGCAGAAGTTCAACGCATTGAAACGCTGGTCGATAAATGGCATACTAGTCTTCCTGAGGCAGCACGAATTGTCGGTCAGCAAAGTCCAAGTCCACTTTGGTCAGATTTTCTAGACCGCATGTCTTTCAGCATCGAAGCGGGTCAGAGAATTGATGAGTTCATGCGCTCAGAGCAAGAGACTATTGCTGAGAAATATACCACTCTTTATGATACGCGTTTGGAAAAAGTAGATTCCCTAAAAGAAATCTATGTAGCATTGGTATCTGCCGGTTTGTTTGGTCTGGTTATTGCAGGCATCCACATGGTGCTGTTTGAAACAGGAGAACCTGGCGGTGACCTCTTCACCATCTTAGGTAGGATGCGTTGGTTAATTTTGGCATCGATGCTTTTCGCCATGATACAAATCGGAGCAATTTTCTCTTTTAGAGCTGCGATTCCAGATGATTTGATGTTTGCTCGCGATGAAAAGATAACTCCATATCGGCGTCTATTTTTGCAAACTTGGATAGTTTCTGGAGCCGTCAGCGCCGTTTTATTGATAGCAACTATAGGCGTGGTCGTCTTCTATTTCGATGTTTTAATTGGTGAATGGGATAAATACGGTTTGATTTTGGTCGCAGTACCATTCACCCCATTGTTAATTCCTGCATTTTTACAAAGAAGAGAGGAATCTCAAGTTACACGACGGGATGAGTCATATCCTGGTTTCATTCGTGCCTTAGGTGGTACGGCTCAAGCACGTTCATCAGAACCTTCAGCCACAATTAGAGCCTTACGAGGGATTGATTTCGGTTTACTTGACTTTGCGATTGAACGGTTAGAGAAAAGGCTGTCAACAAGAATAGATTCTGAGCGCGCATGGGATTACTTCTCTTCTGAAACGAATTCTGATATTATCACTAGGTACAATCGAATCTACATTGAAGGTGCCCAGTCAAGTGGTCTTCCCGCTAATACTGCTGACATGGTTAGTAAATCTGTAACCAGTCAACTTTCCCTGCGCAGAAGAAAGGCCTTGTCAGCAGGTACAATGTATGGAACAGCATTAGGATTACTCATCGCTACTGTCGCTAGTCTCAATGTTACAATTTCAATTATCAAGCAACTTGGAAGTACAATTTCCGGTGTTGCCTCAGGTTTAGGCTCAACTGATGTTAATGCAATCGCCTCTGGGGGGGCGGGTTTTGGTCTCCCTGCTCTGGAAAACAATGCTGTTATTGAGGAAAATATTCAAGCATTTAAGATAACGATTTCAATTCTCATCATTCTCAAAATCATCACTCTTGGTGCTATTTCTACCCGTCTTCGCGGGGGTGGGATAACTTCCGCTATTGGACAAATGGTACAGATGACATGGTTAGCAGGTATTACCAGTCTTTTAGTTGCAATAATGATGGATACCGCCATGGGCGTTTTCACAATGTCTGCTTAGGTCATCAAGTAATCCAATTGCAAATAGGGCATTCAGCGATGTCGTGATTTCTTGCAGGGCAATATTCTCGTCCAAAGAAAATTATCTGTAGGTGTCTGCGTTTCCATGAATCCTTTGGGAATACAGCCTTCAAGTCCTTTTCAGTTTGCGTGACATTTTTTGCTTTTGACAATCCCCACCTACCCGCTAGCCGATGGATATGAGTATCGACAGGAAAAGTTGGAACATCGAATGCTTGAGCTAATACTACTGAGGCAGTTTTGTGGCCAACTCCTGCTAGGGCTTCCAAGGCCTCCATATCACAAGGTACTTGCCCTTCATGTTTCTCAAGTAATTGCTCGGCCATTCTGTGGATATTTTTGGCCTTGGTTGGGGCAAGGCCAATTTGGCGAATACATTCTTGAATAGTTGATACATCAAGGCCAGCCATCTTTTCAGGAGTATTAGCAAGCCCAAATAAAGTCGGAGTAATCTCATTCACTTTCTTATCAGTGGATTGGGCTGAAAGTAGTACTGCTACCAACAATGTATATGGATCTTGATGCTCGAGTGGAGATGGAGTTTGAGGATATAATTCATCAAGAAGTTCTCCAATGATGTCGGCCTTCTCTTGCCTTTTCATCGCCAAGCCTCATGCATCAGCTGTGACGGAGTATTCTTCACCGGTTTTCCAGCCCAGCCACAAGCCAAGAGTAACTCCGCCAAACGGTACCAGATTACAAGGCAGCCAAACAGCAATCGTCGAATTATCCATTGATGAGCCCATCATCCACCAAATAATCAAGCCAAGAATTGTGGCTGGAAAGAATGCCAAACCTCCTAACATCAAGGCTCTGAGGGTGCGCATGAACAGAGCGTTGGGTCAGATGGTCATCAACTTTCAGTTAGCAAGTTGTTGCAACAAATCACCAGCAGACAAAGAATTGAGAACATCTTCAGCCCCCAACCAACCCTTGCGAGCAATGTCAACCCCATAGCGAATATCTGTTAGACCTCGCAAGTCATGAGCATCGGGATTTATCGAAACTGGAACTCCCAATTCCTTTGCACGCTTACACAAACGCCAGTCCAAATCAAGACGGTATGGAGAAGCATTTAGTTCAACAATTTTGTTGCCCTCCATTTCAGACATCGCTTGCAGTACTGCATTCATGTCCACTTCATAGCCATCTCTTCCTTGTAAAATCCGTCCAGTCGGATGTCCCAAGACTGTGGCAGAAGGATGTTCCATAACTTGAATTAATTCCTCAGTATTTGTAGATTCATCACGATTTTTCCACTTTGGAATTGCGTGTACACTAGCAACGACATAATCTAAGGAAGACAGAACATCATCAGAATAGTCAAGTTTTCCACCTTCTAAAACATCTGATTCCGTGCCATGGATAATTGTGAAATCTGAAAATTCATCATTATAGGATTTGATGACTTTGCCTTGTTCTAGCAAATCTTCAGCCTCTAAGCCGTGGGCGATCTTCAAACTCTGAGAATGGTCAGCAATACCCAGCCATTCCCAACCCAACTTTCTGGCTGCATCAACCATTTCTTCTAACGTAGCCTCGCCGTCTGAAAGGGTTGTATGATTATGGAGACTTCCCTTAACATCCTTCAATTCCAATAATTCAGGTAATTGCTGAACCTCCATCTCCCCCATATCCTCACGCAATTCTGGAACCACGTAATCCATCTCTAAATGACGATATATATCTGCTTCAGTCTGGGCAGGAAGGCTGAACTTAGCGGCTTCCATTCCTTTTAATTCTCCAGCCAAGTCAACCGGAATTAGGCCAAATTCATTCAATTTTAGACCTCGATCAATTGCCCGTTGACGTAGCCTAACATTGTGCTCTTTTGAGCCAGTGAAATATGCCAAGGTAAAGGCAAATACTTCTGGGGGGACCAAGCGAATTTGAGCATCTATTGTCCCACTTGCCTCAAGTTGTTGATAATCGGCACCACCAATCGCATCCAAAACATTTTCATCGATTTTTCCAAGTGAAAATTCTTCATCAAACAAACTTGCTTCAAGAATTAGACTGATTTTTGAATCACCTGCTCCTTTTACATCAGCAATCCCAGGTAAACTAAGAATCGCCTTGGACACCTTTTCATGATTAACAGGTAATGCTGAGACAACCAAATCGAGGTCTCCAATTGTTTCTTTTCGACGTCGAGTAGAGCCAGCCAATTGAGCCTTGATTACACCATCGATTTGAGAAATCCGTAATTCAAATGCTTCACCATATGCCAAGCCTACATTGAGTCTCCGGCGTGCTCTGAAACGGCTCAATAATTCGATTCCATCCAACATTCTTTGTTGCGATTTCTCGCCCAATCCCTTGAGCGGAGCAACATCTCCTACCTCACAAGCGCCCTTCAAAGCGGCGACGCTATCAACGCCTAATTCTTCATAGAGCATTTTTATTCTCTTTGGACCAAGTCCAGGGATTGCCAGCATCTCGATTAAACCAGCAGGAGTTTCATCATGTAATGTTAACCAATCAGCGGCCCAACGACCCTCTTCAACTGCTTGAATAATGGCGCTTCCTAAGCCCTTTCCGATTCCTTTCAAGTCCATTAAGCGACCACTGGCTACTAATTCTCCAATGTCATCAGATAGTCCTGAAATCAACCTTGAAGCATTTTGATATGAGCGAATACGGAATGGATTTGCTCCTTTTAATTCCAATAATACACCTACTTGGTGGAGAGCAGCAGAAATCTGTGAGCGAGAAAAATAGGGTGGACCGATAGGTCTGGGACGCGGTAACGACCATGCTCCTGACTTCACCAAACCATTCCCTCGGGTGTTGCTGGGTGTTGACCCTTCAATAATCATGTCAGTCTACCAATGTCATGGTCGGAGTAGGATTGCTGGAGAGCAGCGCCCAGATTTTCTGCGGATTATCGCTCTTTGGCTTCATGTTTATCGCTACTGCATCCCGTTCTGAGAAGTTAGAATCCTTTGTTCAGTGGATGGTTGTCATCAGCAGTTTGTTTGCTGCAATTATGCTGTTTTGGTTATGGGGGGCTGGAGGTACTATCTGGGGCTCAGAAGGAATGACCAGACCTCTTGCAGTTCTTTGCATTTTCATCGCCTTAGCAGCCCGCTTGAATCTCAAAGGTAAGCAACTTTCCCAAGGAATGAACCCCCATCAAATAATGAAAGAAAACCGCCAAGAGGAAGAATGATTTGAGAAGGTTAATTCATTCTGAATTCGAATCTTCATCAGCCATTTTTTGGTCGATAAATTGACGCATGAACTCTGGTAATTCACCATTGACGAAAACCACATCCTCGACAGGATCCAATTTCTTCAATGAATAGTAGATTTGCATCGCCGTCATCGGGGTGGATGAACAACCGACACAACCTCCCTCAAGTGATATCATTATTATTCCGCCATCGGTATCGATGACATTGACAATACCATCGTGGGCATCAAGAATTTCCTGAACAGGACCGATTTCAGCCAGCACTTCTTCGGTGGTTATCTTCATCTTTCTCATGTTACCGCCCACGGCCCTCCCATTTCAACCGTCGCTCACATACCGCAAACAAGAAGAAGCCTAACAATAGCCTCTTGGTATGGCGGCGAGGCTAGTGATTCTCGACCTTTTGTGCGAAAAAGAGGTATATGGGCCCAAGGGTAATGCTGCTGCCTTAGGGGTTTTTGGTGAAGACGCGGAAGTTCTGGCCTTGACTCCTCAGGCTCCCGAACTTACAGGAGAGGGAGAATGGGATGGAGTTGGTTTTCAGAGAATCCCAATGCCAACCGATATTTCTTCATTTCTTCAACAAGGAATTGATGCTCTTGTCATCAGCGGCTCTCGTTCAAATATTACCCAGCCTGAAGAGTGGATGGAAGGGTGTGCAACATTCGTTCGCCAAGTCGTTGAATATGGTGTGCCAACTCTTGGAATTTGTTTCGGCCATCAACTTCTTGCCTATGCATTTGGAGGGAAACTAGAGAGACAATCCAAGAGTTTTAATGATATCAGCAGCATTGAATTATTGCGAGCGGATAAATTATTCGAAGGCTGTTTTGATAGACCAAAAGTCATTTTCACACACCAAGACCAGGTTGTATCACTTCCTCAAAGGTTGAAATTACTAGCAAGCGCTGTTCATGCACCAATTGCGGCTTTTCGCATTCACACAGAAGAAGGGATTCCAATGAAAGCATGGGGGGTACAATTCCATCCAGAGTCAACACCGGAAATCTGCCGTTATGCCTTATCGGTTGGAGATATGTCGTTTGCAGAAGATGATTCACGAATAGAGGAATTAGCGGGTTCTAAAATATTGCAAAACTTTGCCCGACTTGCGCTCAATAAAACACCGCGAGTGGTAGTTCTTACCGGTGCCGGAATAAGCGCTGAATCAGGACTCAAAACTTTCCGTGATAATGACGGGTTATGGGAGAGTCATCGCTTAGAAGACGTTGCAAGTCCTTTTGCTTGGCGAAGGAACCCCGAAATGGTCTGGAGGTTCTATCAAGCAAGGCGTAGGCAATTACTCGAGGCTGAACCAAACGCTGCCCACTATGCCCTTGCTGAGTTAGAGAATAAAGTCGATTCTTTTACTTTGATTACTCAAAATGTTGATGATTTACACAGCCGAGCAGGTTCAAAAAACATGGTTCAAATGCATGGTCAACTTCGCTTATTACGCTGTGAAGCCTGTTCTGAGATATTTGAGAAAATGCAAGACGAGGACTTAGAGGATGATTTTATCACTTGTCAATGCGAAAAAGGAATCCTTCGCCCCCACATCGTTTGGTTCGGTGAAGAACCATTGGGTATGATGCGAATCAAAAGGGAGGCTATGGCCGCGGATATTCTCATCGTTATTGGTACAAGCGGAGTAGTTTATCCAGCAAATAACCTTCTTCCTCTTGCAAAATCTAATGGTGCTTACTGCATTGGAGTTAACCTTGAGCCTCCTGAAAACGTTGCATTATTCGATGAATTCCACCAAGGAAAGGCAGGAGAAGTCCTTCCTGAATTGGTTGAAAACTTGCTTCAAGAATGGTCTTCCTGACAGCCATAGAAGTTATCTCAACCGCATTTATTGTCTATATAAATGGGGGAACTGCTTATCAAAGGTCCTCAGGTCGCCGGAACAACAGGTGAGTACATGCTAGAAAACATCGACTTGGGATATATTGGAATGGGCGTAGGGCTTTTGGGCCTAATCATAGCATTCATGCTATACAAGAAAGTTAACGCTGTGAAGATTGATAATGAGAGAGTTGCAAAGATTACTGCTGAAATTCGAGAAGGTGCAATGTCTTTCCTCAAGGCGGAATACAAGGTTCTGTCTATCTTCATCGCTGTTGTTGCTGTAGCACTTGCTGCAGCTCTAGGATGGCAAACTTCTGTTGCTTTCATTATCGGTGCTTTGGCAAGTGGCCTTGCAGGTTTCTCAGGAATGCGTGCGGCTACTTCAGCCAATGGACGCACTGCTATGGCTGCCAAAGAAGGTGGCCAGTCCGCTGCCCTCGAAATATCATACAATGGTGGGGCGGTTATGGGATTGGCAGTCGGGGGACTTGGTCTCATCGGTGTTTCTTTTATGTATGTCTGGTTAGGTCAAGACTTGGATAATATCCAGTACATCGCCGGATTCGGTATGGGTGCAAGCAGCATCGCTCTATTCTCTCGTGTTGGTGGTGGAATTTTCACCAAGGCAGCCGATGTTGGTGCTGATTTGGTCGGTAAGGTCGAGGCTGGAATACCAGAGGATGACCCACACAACCCTGGTGTCATCGCAGATAACGTTGGAGACAATGTAGGAGATGTTGCAGGAATGGGAGCAGATATCTTTGAATCCTTTGTTGGTTCAATCATTGCAGCAATGGTTATTGCTGCAGTGGACCCAGACCTTGGTGCAAAGTATGTCATGCTACCAATCGTTCTAGGTCTTGTAGGATACTTGGCTTCAATCGTCGGAATCTTCTCAATGAAGGTCATGAAGAATATGGATGCTGGTGCTGCCCTGCGCAATACCACATTCATCGGTGCAGGTCTGTTTGCAGTCGGTGGCTACATGGCTATGGACATACTTGGATTTGAGAGCAAGAATGCAATGTGGGCTGTTATCTATGGTTCATTGATTGGAATCTTCATTGGATTGGTCACTGAGTATTACACAGGAACCGAGCCAATCTTCGGAATCAAGCCAAAGGCAGTTGCTCACATCGGAGAGATGTCAAAGACCAGCCCAGCAACCAATGTAATTGCTGGATTATCGGTTGGAATGATGTCAGTTTTCCTACCAGTCGTTTTGATTTCAATTGCAATATTCCTTGCCAACCACTACATGGGACTTTACGGAATTGCCATGGCGGCAATGGGAATGTTGGCAACCGTTGGTGTCACCATGACAGTCGATGCATATGGTCCAGTGGCGGATAATGCTGGTGGAATTGCAGAGATGAGCGAGTTAGGCCCCGAAGTTCGTAAGATTACCGATGGCCTTGACAGCATTGGAAATACCACCGCAGCAATCGGAAAGGGATTCGCAATCGGCAGTGCTGCACTAACAGCATTGGCACTCTTCGCAGCCTACAAGTCTGCAGTCCTCGAAGAAATCACGGACTTTGAGATGAAATTGGACGACCCAATAATCGTTATCGGATTACTTATTGGTGGGTCACTTCCATTTGTCGTAGCAGCAATGACCATGACCAGTGTTGGAAAGGCTGCTGGCACCATGGTAGAAGAAATCCGCCGTCAATTTGCAATCATGAAATCGACTCTAAAGGGAGACAAGAAATTCGATGGAGACTTAGATGACCCAACTACCTGGCCTTTGGAAATCGAAGCAGACGGAGTAATATATCCCGACAGTGGTTCTTGTATTGAGATCTCAACCAAGGCAGCATTGAGAGAGATGATCGGTCCGGCAATGGTCGCCATTCTTTCCCCAGTTATCATCGGTCTATTCCTTGGACCTGTTGCCCTCGGTGGAATGTTAGCGGGAGCAACCGTTACCGGTGTTCTAATGGCCCTCTTCATGGCAAATGCTGGTGGCGCTTGGGACAATGCCAAGAAGGCAATCGAGCAAGGCAAAATCGAAGGCGAGGAGAAGGGTGGAGATGCTCACGCTGCTGCTGTCATCGGCGACACAATAGGAGATCCATTCAAGGACACCAGTGGCCCATCACTGAATATTCTCATCAAGTTGATGGCAATCGTCAGTCTGGTTATTGTACCAATCATAGTTTAGATTACATATGCTAAAAAGAAGGTGGCTTGTGGCTGCCTTCATGCGTGCAGTTCTACTGCTATTACTCCTGCTTGGCTCCAGCCTTTCAGGTTGCTTAGTAGATGGTGCTCCTAGTGCAGAAGAAATTAGTGTTGATGAAGAGCCAGGCTGGAAAATTGGGGATTGGTTCCAGTATATTTTCACAACACCGCAATACGGTCAAGACACTGCAAGATTGGTTATTGCAGACAAGGTTGAATCAGATAATAACTGGATGCTAGCGGTTAGCAGTAGGACTGAAGCCCAACGCCATGCAGTCCTAAACCACAACCCATTCTTGGGGCGCCTAACTTTTGATGACCTCAAAGTCTACGAGAATGGCATCGCTCAGAGTGTCTTCCACTTTCCAATGAATGAGGGAAATACTTGGCAATTTTCTCTGTTTGGGTATAATTGGAATGCAGTCGTAGACGAATTAACCGAAGATGGAGCCAAGGTTGAAGCCCTCTCATCTGGTGGTGGAGCCATAACCTATACTTTCGATGGAAGAATTGGTTTCCTAACAGAATTCACTTGGGTAGATGGCAGCAGGACCACAATGTTCGACATGCAATTGGTAGACCATGGCAGAGACCATTCGGGTCAAGTCTGGTTCATCAGAGCAACCGACCTGAAGGATGAGTTATACGAGGCAACCGATGGTGAAATTTCCGACACATTCCTAGATAGCGAACATCCAAGAGAAGGTGATTTTGATTTCTTGGTCTGGTACCTCGATGTAATTATCGACGCATCTGCGGGCTCTTCAGGTTCTCTAACAGTCAAAGACCACTGGGATGCAACTGCTTTGAGCAGGGCATGGGGCGCTGATTCTGAAGAGCGCCATGCAATAGGAACGATACCTTCAGTAACTGGTGAATACACAATCACTTTGCATCTATCAGGCGCTGATTCCTATGTTCACCTGAGAATGGCGGGTGGAATAGAACAAAGTTGGAATCTCTGAGGTGATTTCCTGCCTACTCTAGTGATGCTGCACGGTGTGTCTGGCAGTGGAGAAATGGTTGCTCCTTTTGCTCAAAAAATAATTCCAACTGGATGGGACTTATTTTGTCCTAATGCAGAAACTCCTCATCATAAGAGAGGCTTCAGTTGGTGGAAACTAGATGATATGGAAGATGCTTCAAGAGCCCGAGGAAATGGCTCCCACTCTTATGATTCACTAGACCGTGCAGTGCATTCATTGGCCAATGTATTACCTACTGGTGATTTGTATATCTGTGGTTTTTCTCAAGGTGGCGCGATGGCCATGGAGATGCTATCTACCTCAATAGCAACCAGAATCAAGGGCTTGATTTTACTTGGAACACGAGTTCTTCGACCATTGGAATTGAGGCAATCAATTGCTGACTCTGAGGGAGTCATGTGTTGGATGCATGGGGCGGAGGACAAAATTATCGATTTAGAAGAGGCCAGAGAAATCCCTCAAATTTTTGAGGATGCTGGATGGAACGTAAAGCGGTTAGAACATGAAAAAGGGCATATGGTCCCCTTTGCTCTTCAAGATGATTTGAAGGCTTGGCTTGCTCATCTCAAATAGACTTGAGTTTCGTCAAACCCACCGATAAAAATTGGCTGCTCAGCGCGCACATCGATGACAACCGGTACAGTTCTGTGTCTAGTTTCGGAGACAATTTGTTGACGTAGACCGTCTATTTCATCCATGTTAAATTCGCTGAATGTTATTCCTTTATTGGCTAGGAGGCGCATGACTGCTGTGCAGAAAGGGCAGAACCTTCCGGTATAGATAATAAAATCAGTTTCTGCAGCAGCAGCGTGTTCCTCGATGATTCCCATATTTATGTGCGGACCTTGCTCCCTTTTCAATCCACACTTTGAAGAGTCCGAATTTAATTCGGACGAGCCCTGACAAGTTGGAATCTTGTTATTGGGTATTCTCGCTGAAGACTTCAATCGAGCAACTCTGCATCTAGTACTTGTTCGCTATGGAATACACCTGGTTTTTCAATCCTTGAGCCCCATACTACCGGCACCGCGATTATTGGAATCAACAGAAACCACAACCAATCCAAGTCGATTCCGGCACTAAGGTCGCTATGCTCAGAATATGTTGTTGGCCCCAAGCCATGGCTCACATTCATGTCCCACCAAGCGAATAATGCCAAGGCATCCAAGGCCGTTTGGAAACCGCTTTCCAATTCATCTCGCCCTCCAGCATAGGTTCTCAAGGTTAGGAGAGTGTCCGTTTGAGCATGTTTGATGGTCTGCTCACAGGTGTCTCCTTCCTCGATGATGTATTCGTGCATTCCTCTGATCCAGACGCTGGCATAGCCGGCTTGAATGAAGTTGAAATGGTCTGAATTACCCTTGGTATCGTCGATAACCCTAACCCATTCAACCGGATATCCTAATTGTTCATGCAATATTTCCACTAATTGTGCTTGTAAGCGAATAGCATCTTCACGCATCTCATCGGTTAATTCCAAGCCTCTCTCGGTATAATATGACCAATCCTCAATAGGAGAAGCGAATAGATAGAGGGTGAAATAATCCTCACTACAGGTGGGTAGGTTTGGTGGTGACAGTGGCCAGTTTAAGCCAAACATATCGAGATTAATGTAGGTTGCAACATCAACATCTTCTGGTACACTTTCTACAAAGTGCAGACTGCCTTTACCACCGCCTTCACTCGAAGAGGAACCTTGCCATTCTTCATAATCCCAAAAGCCGAATTTCCAAGTATGCTCAGGAGTGTGCCCCCATTTCATCATTATTTCAGCCAATTCCAGAAGATTAGCAACTCCTGTGCCATCATCATAGGCTCCTTGTGAGCGGCAAGTTGGGTAAGTTTGACCGATGAGTGGCGGCGGTGAATAACAAATCGCATCATGATGGGCTCCAATAACAACCCAAGAATCTTCCATTTTCCCTGGCAGTGTAGCAACGATATTCATACAATCGTTGCATTCGTCGGTGGTGAAAGATTGTTCTTCGACTTCATAGCCCATCAATTCGAGTTCAGATTTAATCCAAGCCCGCCTATCTTTGTTGGCATCGCTATCGATTTGGCGATAAGAGCCGTCAACAAAAGTGGCAAGATTATCATAGGCTCTTGCTCCTGATGGTTTTGGGTCCATTTCTTCGGGCATAGCCTTGGCTTCAACATCGTTCATTGAAAGGCTGCCAACCATGCTACTGGAAAGTAGCAATAGGCAGGCTGCTAATGCACCGACGGCTCTGCCCATGGGCTTGTCTTGTCGCTCCCGCCTTTAACTGTCGCTTAGCAATCATCATGCCCTGTAAGGGCATGGGAAGGTGTGATGAGTAGCCCAGTCTCCTCCCTCAACAATCAGGGAATCGCACGCACAATGCCGGTTTGTAGGGATGCTGATTTGGTAGAGGAGTTTAGTAAATCAATAGTTGAAGAGGGAGAGATGAAACTTTGGTGGTTAACTCAAGCCTCATGGTTAGTGAAAACTGCAACAGTATCAATCGCAATTGACCCTTGGTGGCGAGATGTTCATTGCGAAGGTCACTGGCAAAAGTTGCTAGGAGAATACCCACTCCACCCCAGTCATTTTCCACGCCTTGATTATGTCCTATGCACGCATTGGCACGATGACCACCTTTGCCCCGAATCCATTCCTCGATTAGCAGAGGCTCAACCTTGGCTGAAGTTCGTCATCCCCAGCCGTAGCGTTGAACTGGTAGAATCATGGGGAGTGCCGAGCGAGAATATTATCTCTGCTCATGGCCATGGAGCTATAGATTTGGGGCCTCTGCAAGTTTGGTGTATTCCGGCAGCTCATGAAGAATTAGACTTCGATGAAACGGGAGCAAGTTGGTATCTCGGCTATGTTCTCCATAGTAGCGGAGTTAGCCTCTTTCACATGGGTGATGGCCAACCTTGGCCAGGATGGCACAGTGCAATCAAAAAAGCAGTGGCCCGAATTTCTTCCTCAGATGAATTAGACATAGCATTACTTTGCATCAATGGCAACGATAATTTGAGCCATCAACAAGCCGTTGACTTGATAGAGAAAGTCCGGCCGAAGGCAGTCATCCCGATGCATTATGGAATGGACCCAGGAAATACAGTAGAGCCAGAAATATTCGTCGAGGAAATAGAACAAAGAGCACCTTCCCAATCTTTCATAGTAGCCAAGGTTGGAGAAAAAATATCCTACTCAAATGGAGGTATTTTATGAGCTGGCAAGAAGACCTATTCACTTTTCTTTGGCAAGAATTAGACTTTGATGATCACCCGATAGACATGGGTCATTCAAGCCAACCTCTTGGCCAACTTAGAATGCGTTTAATCGATGGTTGTTTGAGATTGAGAGATGAACGGATTGCATTCAATATCATCGGCTGCCCAGATGATGCTCCCGAACAAGAAGATAGCATTCTTCACCTGCTTTCTACCCACCCAAGAGTTGCCAGTCCTGCTCCTGGGAGAAAGGGACTTCATCGCTGGACGATTCCAGTCGATATGCTGCCAGAAACTGTTTTTGAATCCACCCAAATGAAGTCATTATTAGAGGTCTCAAATTGGGATTCACTATTACCTGAAGATGAAGTGGCGCCAAATATTGATTGGCCACAAGATTCAAACTTATCCACTGTGCATCATAATTCATTCGATTGGCATAAGGTCTTCGATGAGTGGGAGGGTCCAGACTCTCAGGTGGCTGCTTACCGCTATTTTCTAAGCCACTTGAAAAAGCATTTGGAAACTCATTTTGATGGTTGGACATGGTCACTTGAGATTGATAACAAACCCGATAGATGCGGTTGGTACCTGCGAATGGCTGAAGAATTACACACTCTTTTCAGCATTTTTATCGGCCTTGGTTGGCAACCTGACGGCGATGATTTACCGAGGGGATTTTTACTCTTAGAAAGAGCCCCAAAAGGGGAGTTGGATTGGCAAAGTGAGGCCAGTCAAAACGTCAATGATGTTGAACGAACCCAGATGATTCGTGCCTTTTTAGATAAGCCAAAATTGGCTGGTGAACACGTCCTTCCGAAGGAATCAGAGAACCTCTGGCCACTGTTAATTTCGAGGGCACCTTCGGGATTATCGCTTGAGGATTTGAGCGCTTGGTTTGCAAGTTTAATGGAGCACTTGGACAAGGCGATTTGGATAATTAAGACTCGATAATTTGCCGTTGCAAACCAACTTCGTCGATCTCCCATTCAAGGATTTCCCAACCGGCTGCTTGACATGCTGCTTTGACCTCATCGACCTTTCCTTGATTTGCAAAAATTCCAACACATCCTCCGCCCGCAGCACCCATTCCTTTCCATGCCAAAGCAGATTTATTTGCCATCAACGGGCCTAGCACTTCACGGTAGGGGGCATTCAATTCAGGTGCCATCGCTTCTATTGCCGCAGTTACTTCTCTGACTCCAAATACAACCTCGTCTCTTCTGTCCTTTCCGAAGCCTTCAGCCACCTTTCTTGCGGCTTTTCGGATTGTCAATAATGAATTGAGAACGACTTCATCGCCCTCATCATATCTGCTCCAGACTCCATTGTGAATGTCACCGCTGGAATGGGAGATTCCTGTATAGGCGAGTACCATTTGACGGCATAGCCAACGCTTTGCACTATCGAGTGGCTCGAATGGCATCGCTTCTACCCTATCGCCAACAAACATCAGGTGTTGAATTCCACCTATTGCAGCAGCCCACTGGTCTTGTCTACCGCCACGGTTTCCGAGCAAGGCTTCGAATTGATATGCTAACTCTGCAATTTCGGCTTTTTCCTTATCCTCTCCATTGATGGCAGAGAGAAAGGCTACATTCATCGCTGCACTAGTTCCCAAGCCGCTGGAATTTGGTACTTCTGATTGGTATGAAACTTTGATTTTCTTTTCATCATCGACCTGATAAGAAGCGGTGATATAGTGGTTAATTGCAACATTCACTACCTCTCCACCGTAATCGACGGTAAAGGGTGCGCAATCAGTCCAACCTCCAGCAAGGTCGATTCTAACTGGTACTTTTGTGCGAATCTCCTTTGCCATATTATTCCCCTTCCAGCAAGTGCAGAAGGCCTTCCTCAAAGAGCATTCTGCCTCTTTTCAATAATTGTTCTCTCCAGCCATCTTTTCTTGGGTTGAAAGTTCTTAGAAGTCTGTGTCTACTCCAGTGGTTGTAGATATCTTCGACGTTGCCGTGTTGAGTCCAAGCATTTTCGCTCCGCAAAGCCTTCAAAACTCTCAGTTGACTAAAGGTTCCAAATTCCTGAGTTATGCAAGTCCAATTTTTATCTGGCCAGCGAGTCATCAAGCCTTGATGCAAGTCACCTCGAGTTCTATAAGCAATACTAGAGGAGTCAAGCGCAGCAATTTTCTTACCAAATCGTTGTTTCATTATTTTTATTTCTTCTTGGCTATAACCCGGATTGAGTAATAGAGTGTCTTGGCCTGATTTTCCGAGCCCAGTATGCAGGTCAATTGCCATGATATTATTGACATCTTTCAGCACTTCTTCCAACCAAGTTAGGAATAATTTTGGCCCTTGTTGCAGACCTTCTCCACCGAATTGCATTGCCGCAGGTCGAGTGTATTGTCCTTCAGCAATCGCTTGTTTAGTTCGCCTTATTCCATATTTTAGGATGTGAAAAAGCATTTCCAAGGTGAACATTTTTCCATTTTTTGAGGGTGGTTTGCTAGGATTAATCAGATGATTTACCTTGCTGTAATCTGCTGGCTCACCAAGATACTCTTCGTTTGGAGGAAGGAAGTTTCGATTCAAGTCTGAATTAGTTTCATTTACTCTCCGCAACCAAGCCATTCCCCATGGATTTAGAGCATGAACGAAGGCTACTGCTATTCCTTCAGGAATGCCATTTCTTTCAATTTCTTCCATGGTGTAAAGTTGAATTGCCGAACCAGGATAACCTTCGACGCCATGGATTCCGGAGGTAGATAACAATAATTTGTTGGCATTTGGGTCTCCAAGTATACAGATATCAATACTCAATTCTTCTTTCATCGGTCCTTTTTCTTTGAGAACAAGACGCTGCACATCATATGCCACATCATTGTCCATTAATCTCTGTGATTGGTCACGAAATTTCTGTGCTGCTGCAACATAGTCGGTGGAGTAATATTGCTCCCACATATTGAACACCTTCAGTAAAGGCGAAAAGTCCTGATGGCACCAGCCGGAATCGAAACTTGACTATCTCTGGCCCCTTCGATGGCCTGCTCAAGCAAATTGCATTCTTCTACTTCAGTCCAAATATCACTGAGGAGTTCGCCACTCCAATCTTGATTGGTCGGATTCCATAATCTCAAGGCTGCTCCCTTTCCATCATCACAAGGTTTGAGGCTGGCGAATAATGGTTTAGGCTCTGCTCCAATCAACTTCCAAGGTTGTAATCTCCTATCACTATCGCCAATGTATTCGACTTCATCAAAAGATGCATCCAATTGGGGCTTTGGCATGCCTGGCATCAAGTTGGCCTGAGCAGCCAACATCTCAGCAATTTCATGAACTGCCATTCCATCAGCATCACCTTCGCTCCAATCTCCTTCATAGGGAAGTATTCCCCAACGGAACCAAGACATTCCTTGGCATTGAGCACCAGGTGCAGGGAAGCAAGGGCCAGCCCGATTACGACGCCACGCAAAACCATCCCTAGATAACCAACCAACCGAGCGAAGAGCGGTCAAACAGAGGTCTAAGCCACTGCCATATTTGCTCTGCCTTGCCTCATATTCATTACTACCTGGGCATAAGAGTGCAAGCCCATGCTGTTCATCCTGTACACTAACGAATTGGGAAAAATGCTGAGTTGGAACTTCTGGTTGATTCCAAGTTGCATCGTGTGGAAAGTGCCAAGGCCGCTCAATAACATCAAAGGCAGCACCGGCATGAACGCTATCTGATTCAATACCACTTGGCAGAATGAATCTTACCCGGTGGTCGTTGCAAGTATTATCTATTGAAGACTCTATTTCCAAAAAGCGACTACCACTTCTCATGGTTAGATAATGGTCGATTACTAGCCAGTCATTATCGGCACTCCTTTCTTGAATTGTATCGTTAAAGCGCTTAGGTAATCTCCATTCCATGTTAATATGCAAGGTTGATGACCAAGAATTTAACTTTTCAATATCAGCATTAATTATGCAGTTATTTTCCTGTTCATCCGCATGTAGAATTCTGCGTCCAATATGGTCGGGTCTTTGTTCAAGGCTTGGTCCCTTGCCATCCCCAACTGGGATTGGGTGGCCACCCGGTGAATGATCATAGGAATCTCCAGCGTCTTCGTCATCCTCTACTACCCCCAAACCCATCCAAGTACGTCCATTCTCAAGGTCGATTAGGTCGAACCTACCATCATCCCTTAGGATGACCTTGATTAGCCCATTTTCCATCCAATCTCCATCTGGATGAACATTGACAGGATTATGTTCTGGTTCTTTGAAATCCAATCCAGGTAATAGGTGAACAACGCTCATTCCAGATGGTAATCCTGAGATATTGAGGGCACCTCTTAGACGTGGTAACTCAACATTTGCCACTCTATCATCATGGATATGCAATCCCCATAGTGGGGCAGTAGTCATTACTTCTGCTTGGGCTGAAAACCCTTCAACAGGATGGGCAATCTCAATTTTTCCACCCATTGAATTATTCCATACGACTGCATCAGGGAGTACTCCATCGATATTGAGAGTACCAGTCCAAGGCCTTGGAGTAGGGTTGTGCAAAATCAGAGGAATCGCATTTTCATCATCATGGCTTAGGTCGAATTGTTGTCTTAATTCGGCGTGTAAGTCATCTAAAAGCATGGCCGAAATTTCTTGTGCATGACGGAATCTAACTTCCATGTCCAAGTGAGTTGAATCAACACTGCAGCCACAGATATCGTCGTGAGGATGATTGCGCAATACTTCTCTCCAAGCGAGTTGTAAGCGCCTCTGACGGTTCCTTCCACCGAGTGACCACGAGGCTGCTGCCAAGGGTTCAATTTGGTCTTGCAACAAACGCATGATGTGATCATTCATTCTCTTCAGGTAAAGCCTAGCACTGAATACTCCTGAAAGCAGTGCTCTATCCCAACCTTGGTGCAGCTCTCCGATATGCTCAACCAATGGTTCTTGTTTGGAAGAAACCCACTCCTTTAACTCTTCAAAGAATTTTACAAAAGTAGAATGGCGTAATTCAACTTGACCCTCAAAGTGTTTGTTGGCTTCTTTGATCAGCATTGGCAAAGTGGGTTGTGGATGAGTGTGGTCGCTACCATTGCCGAATTGAACTACTGGTGCTTGCCAATTATAGGTGTTTTTTAAGCCATCCAATAATCGTTGCAAGCGTCCCATTGCTGTTTCAATATTGACATTGGGACTGTCTTTACGGTCAAGACCACGTTCCTCAAAACCCCATGCCATGAGGCATGGGTAGTCTGGAGTTTGTTTAACCGCCAGTACCGAAGTTTTGCCATCACTGGCAGTCCAGTTGAAAATACAACCTGCTTCTCCTACCCATTGGCCAGCCCCTCGAGTGAAAAGAAATGTATCGAGTCCAACTCCCTTTAGGATGGCTGGTAATTGAGCGATATGCCCGAATGGGTCAGGAACATAACCGATATCGGTGCGTCCACCGAACTCTTCAGAGATGCGATTGCCGAATTGTAGATTGCGAACAAGGGCTTCCCCACCGACGATGAACTCATCTGGCAATACATACCAAGGGCCAACTCCAAGTTTACCCGCTTTGACAAGCGCTTCAATGCGAGATTTATTCTCAGGCTTGACCTCGAGATAATCTTCCAACACCACGGTTTGTCCGTCGAACTCAAAAGATGGATAATCAGCATCTTCATCCTCGAGCAATTCGAGTAAATCATCTACGAACTCGATCAATCGATAACGATACTGCTGGAATGGTAGGTACCAAGCGCGGTCCCAGTGTACATGCGGAGTGACATGTGCTACCAAGACCGGCTTTGTCATGGCTCCGAGGAGGCCTTGACGCTACAAAGGGCTTTGCAGGCTGTATTCACTCTGCTGCAGGTGCTTCGGCCTCTGCAGGTGCAGAATCTCCACCCATGAAGGTGGTCATTCCAATGAGTTTCATCCACGCTTATATGTTGAGACCTAAAAAAGAACTATATTCTCATCCACTAGGGCTTTGTAACAGGCCATATAGTGTTTTTTCTGCACTGGAAAATGAAATATCATACTTTAAAAACAGGTCAATACTACGATTATCCCTTAATTCTGAGATGCTTGGGTCCTTTAGACTTTCATCCTCATCTGGGTCATATTGCAAAACAGCAAGGACTCCAACTTTCAGGGCCTCGCATTCTAAGCCATATTTTTGACATAGTAGAATCGGGCCAAGCAATCTATCATTATCTGAAAGTTTTCTCATCGGGTCTCTACATTGCCGATATATTGGATCGACGATTCGTCCATCTTGGTATTTTTCTAGGGCTCTTTTTGCCCAATGAAGTTGCTCTTCTTCATCAAAACCATGAGCCTTGATTAGTGCCGCACTTGCTTCTAGGCCCGCTTGCTTTCCTAAGGCAGCAATTTCAGGATCATTTGCTGCTTGTGACAAAAACTCATATCCCTTTAGATGGCCAAGATATGATACAACCGCATTGATGGCATTATAGGTGAAAACTTTGCGTTTTAATTCAAGTTTGAAATTGCTTTTCAGACTTATTCCTTGGATACTCCGTAGTAGTTCGGTTTGTATTGCTGCATCACCGTCCATCGGTAATTCTGAATGTTCCTGTACACGTAGAGTTAGCATTCCAAAGTCGTTTAGTTGTTGTTTAGTTGGTTCGATGCAAGAGCGCAATATTTGTGATTGAATAATTCCCAGATTAGGCGACTCGATATTCAATGCTTGTTTTACTAATTGGGCAGGAGCATGATGATTTTCACAGAGAATGATGTCGAGCGGTCTGGACTGGATTCTTTCTTTGATTAGTGACTTTACCTTTCTGCACCATGCTTCGAGGTTATTTCCTCCCATTGCAGTGAAGATTAAGTCCGCTTCATTTATCCATTGATTAACTTGTTCGGAATCCAATACGGCCGCCCCTTGATGTCGAATACGTTGATGAATTTGTGGAGTTGAAAGCCGAGTTATGATGTGGCCTCCCATTTTGTTCAATTCCTCTATGACAAATTCTGAAGTATCAACAAATCTTACTCTCCAACCAGAGTTGAAGAGAATATCAGCGAGGAACCCCCTGCCGACCTTTCCAGCTCCAAAAATGACCGCCAATGGGGCAGTTGCCTTTTGTGCTAACCTTGCAATGCCATAGGCTGAGACTTCTTTTCCTTGGCGGCGGCTGACATTATTCCAGCGGTTCTGCCTTGATTGAATGATGACTGGTGCATCTGCCAAGCCGCCACCAACATGAATGCCATTGTATTCTCCCATTCTATCAACAATCGGCTGCAATGCATCATTGAGGCCATCGACTAAAGCAGTTGCAAGTTGCTCTTCTGTCGCATCATTATGTTGAACAGACCAGCCGCCTTCATGTCGCGGTTTCGCCCCAGGGCCGCGCTTCCCGCGTATATTGGAATCAAATGTCACCTCACCCTTATTGCCTTGATTTTCCAGCAACCATGTAACACAGGCTCTGATATCTGCTATCGAAGGAGCGGCTTTGATTTGGTTCAAACCTTCTAGCATTGCGCCACCACCACTCGAAGTTGAACTGTAGAGAACTGCCGGTAATAATCCACAAGCAGGTAGCCAAGTCATGCCTTCTGGAATAATTTCTGAGTTACTGAATATTGCAAAATGCTCGCTGGTATTTGCAAGATTGCCAGCAATTCCCACGCCCATGAATAGGCCTTCAAGGCCGGCTGACATATCGCAAGCGCCGCATATGACTTTTGCATTTCTTGATTGACCGATGATCTCTGTAGGCTTTTTCATTAGAGGGAGAATATTACCAAGGCCAATCCATTCTAATAATTCAGGGTTAGAAATTAGGCCTCTATTTGAGCGCTGGTCTGAGCATACGATCCCTGTTAATGAGAGATTAACGAGGTCCTTTACTTGGATTGCAACATTTGCTTTTCCAATTAACTCAGGATGTCTTAGTGCCCATTGCCGTAATTTTACGGGTAGCCATGCGCGGCCTTCGGGTAGGTGCATTCCCAGATTCTCTATCCTCCACCGTAGGGGAAATCGCCCATCAAATTCTTCAATCAATGAGGGTAAAGGCTGGTCTTGCCAAGTAATGATATCACCAAGTAGGTTATTTCCATCGTCGAGGATGATTGCACTCTGTCCTTGACCGCAGACGCCTATTGTGCAGACTCTGTCAAGGCCCTCAGGCTCCAGCCATTGGCTCAAATGTTCATTTATTTCTTGGATTAGGCTTTCCAAAGAAGGGGTTGGGAATGTGGACAATCTCCACCAACCTCCGTCATCAAGCAGCAGGACTTTGACGGCGCTACTACCTATGTCTAGGCCGAGGCACAATTGGCCCGACATCTCGGGCATCAATCCCACTCCACTGGATTCCAATTAAGCACCGATAGCCCAGGCTCAAGGTCGATGAAGCGAGTTGGGCTATTTGATTGAGCAGCAGTCAAAAGATAGCCATCCATTGAGGATGTTATACAGGCCCGAAAGAAGCGTCGCACATCTTCTTGCAAGAATGCAGTCGCCATCAGCCTGCCTCCGCGACGCTTGTGCTCATCATCATCTGGGATAACAGTTCCAATGCGAACACAAATGACTTCGAGAAATTTGGCTGCACTACGTCCAAGAACTTCTCCGATTATCTTAGTCATACCATATGGTGAGTCTATGGAAACGCCGTGCTCAACCCCGATTAGCGGCTCAACCCGCCCTTCTAAACCAACTTGTGCCAAACCAGATGAGGCGATAATTATCCTCTTGCAAGAAGCCTTTTTGGCTGCTTCAATAACTTTCCAAGTTCCTTCAATATTAACTTCCAGCATAGACATTTGCCAATTAGACGGGTCCGCATCGGCAGCCAAATGGATGACGTATTGACAACCGTCAAACATCTCTACCAAGTCCTCAATAGTACTTTGAGAAATATCACAGGCATGGTCCAGCCGACTAGGAGCAGTAGAATCATCGACATTTCTGCCCCTTGCCAATCGTTCATCGGTAGGTCTGTCGATTCCTACCAAGGAATGCCCAGACGCAGACAAATCTGCATGCACAATGCCACCGATGAGCCCACAAACTCCGGTGATGGCAATACGGGCCATGAGGCTACGGTAGCAAGGTACCTCATGACCGCTTCGCATGGCATGGTTCATTTGACGGACACCTATCGTCGGGGTGAAGGGCATGTCTGAGGAGGTATTCGATGCCGAGTTGGTTGAGACCGGCGATGTTGATTTCACAGAGAGTTTTCTCAGCACTGGCAAGGTTGATATTGGCAAATCCCGCTTCTTCAGATACCTCTGGTTCTTTGGCGTCTACATCGCTTTTGCCTTGCCTTATGCCTTTTACAATCAATGGGCCTTGACGGTCGGTGTCAAGGATTTCGGTCTCGATAAGGACATCATCGTTCCACTGTTTATGGCTACCCAGATTCCTTTCTTTCTACGTCCAGTCTGGGGTAGTGTTGTCGATAAGCGTACCAGCATGTCATTTGGCCGCCGCCGTTCTTGGATTCTCATCGGTGTCATCGGACACATAGGGCTACTCATTCCACTGGCCTTTATTTCACTGGCTTCTTCTCCGACATTGTGGGTGGCAATGCTGGCGATTGCCCTTATTCCTAGAGTCATTGCCGAACAAGGAATTGCTGGGCTAATGGTCGATTACTTGCCTGACCCAGGGGCCATTGGAGCGTCCATCGCCTATGCTTTTAGAATCGGAGCATCTGTCATCCCTGGCCTAATCATCATGGGCTGGTGGATAGGCGGAGTACCGATGGATTCACCCTTCCTCGACAGTGCAGGAGATGTTGACCTAAGTGGGGTATTATTCGCTTCAAACATTCTAATTGCAGTGGGACTAGTCGGGGCCCTTCTACTGGTCATCTTGATGAAAGAAGGTAAGCATCTACGCGGCCCTGGACAAAGCGGCCCCGTTGCAATAAGCATCGAGGAAGCACAGGAAGACCCCGAATTAAACTGGCCAGAACACACTCCATGGTCAACCAAGATAAAGGCCGCTTTCAGCAGCAGAACATCACGACTTTGCCTCTTGGTCGCACTGCTTGTTCCACTTGGTGATGGCTTTGAAACTTGGTTTAGATATTATTTCCTCGAGGAATTGGATTGGTCAACAACTCGCTGGGCAGGCTGGTCATGGCTCTTCGTCATCGCTGGTTTCCTCGGCCTCATCGGTCCTGCAATCTCGGATTTCATCAACCGTCGCAAGGCTTTGATGTCCTTTGCTGCAGCGGCGATGTTCTCCTACCTGCTGCTTGGCGGTGTGATGCTTACGGGAATGTCATGGTGGTTGGTGATGACCACATGGGTTCTGGTGCTGATAACCACCGACTGGCTCATCTTCACCTTCATGGCCAGCATCATCGAGATTTCTGACCCACGCATTGCAGCCACTCACATGGGGGTCTATCAATCGGTGCAGGCAATCTCTTCGACCACCTTGATGGTATTGCTCGGTCAACTCATTCTCAAACTTACCAATGACTCCTATGGTACGTTGTACCTGCTCGCTGCTGCAGGACCATTGATCGGTTATCTCTTGTTCAAGGAGATGCAGTTGTCCGATTCTTCGAAAAAGAACCTCAGCCATGTTAGGAAGGCATTGGTCTATGGTACTGACAAGATGCTCGTCAAAGTGCCGGGATTCGATTCATTAGAAGGCCAAAGACGCTCAACCATGATGGCCGTTGCGTGGGGACTCATTGGATTGGTTTTGGTAGCAACTGTAGCAGCCAGCAGTACTGCTATGTCCTCAGATTATGAGTCCTCAGAAGAGATGTGGACGGCGTCTTTCAACAATTCTGACAATGGAACCGACATGTCGTTCACCCTTGGTCCGGGTGGTTCAGATTCTTCCTCATTTATCCATGATGTCAATGCTGTATTGGCAGTTTCCGTTGTCAGTCAATCTCCCTCTTGCAGTAGCACAGTTGGTCAGGTTCAGTATACAATCACTCTGACTGCACCGACCGAACTCGTCAATGCTGGAGGAATGTCGGTTGAAGAACAAGGTTCGGGAGGTCTTTCCATTGCTGATAACACTGAATTGACGATAGAAGGAAATTTCACCGCACCAACCAAGGAAGAACTTCAGTCCCAAGTTGATTCAGTGGTTGAGGCTGACAATTGGAGTACAGGTAATGGAGAATGGGTAATCGATATTGAGAGGGCTGGCTCAGGGCCTCAAAATGCCCTCTCTTCCTGTCAATTCAGCGTTTCATTGGCATTGACCCATGCGCTTGAACCAGTTCCTATAGATTTCATTCTGAATCAGACTATCGAGACCAAGAGCAAGGACTTCGGCCCCGCCTTCATCGGTGCAGTTGGCGGTCCAATCATCCTCGCAACACCAATCCTCGCATGGTTGGTCGCTCGTCCTTTGGAAGACTGAATCACCATTCGGCGAAAGCACCGTCAGGGTGGGTCCAGATCGGTGGAGCGTGTGGATTCCATTCATCCATATGAGCGGCGATAGCATCCTCATCAACTTCGATACCAAGACCTGCACCTTCGGGCACAGCAACATATCCATCTTCGACGATGAAAGGTTGTTTGAGCAGGTTGAATGACCATTCCCATCCACCTCCAGCCCTAGCTCCTGGGAGACCGGCACCACCGAGACTCTGGACCTCCTGCATTTGATGAGCTGCAGAGGCTGCTGCAACCTGCAGACTGGCTGCAGTCTGGACTGGTCCATATGGGCAATGGGGAGCGAGACTAACCTGTGCCATCGCTGCCAATTCGCCGATCAACATAACTGCTGAGATTCCTCCGACCAGAGACAGGTCGGGTTGTACGATATCGACGCATGGCGGGTCAAGATGTTGTTTGAACTGATGCAAAGTTAGCAGACGCTCTCCTGTTGCAAGAGGGAGGTCTGTATCGAGTAAACGAATGCCGCTGGAGTCGTCAGGCAGACACGGCTCCTCGATGAACCAAGGGTCGTATTCAGCCAGCATAGGAATCAATCTACGAGCAGCAGTTGGAGTTAGCCTACCATGCAGGTCGATTGCTACCTTTATCGAGGGGCCGACGGCAGCGCGTACTGCAGCCACGATTGCTACGATATTTTGCAAATCAGCAGCGCTTGGAACAGCAGGCGTTGCAAGTGCAGGGCTAACCTTCATGGCAATCAAGCCTTCAGCAATAGCCGCCTTAGCGGAGTTTGCAAATTCCTCGGGATTGGCACCCCATAGATTACGATAGATGAGGACCTTATCGCGAACCTTTCCACCCAGTAATTGCCAGACTGGCACTCCAAGGCGTTTGCCTTTGATATCCCAAAGCGCCATCTCCACAGCACTGGCAATGGTATTCAATACTGGGCCATCGCGCCAGAACCTGCCTTTCATCAATATCTCTACAATCGCACTGGTATCGTTTGAGTCAAGGCCAAAGATACGCGATTCTACATTTTCTATACCCGCTTCCACTTCGGGATGCAAATCTCCAATCGCTTCTCCCCAGCCAATTATCCCATCCTCACACTCTATTCGCAACAATAGCCAGCGCGGTGGGCAGCGCAGCAAACGAGCCGAGATTATCTTGGACACAAGTGTTGCAAGACGGGCTTCGGCATCAGGTTTGCCCTGAGCAAGGTTGCTCATTCTGCCATCGTTCCGTGATAATAAGAAGAATTACTATCGGGCATCTTTGGCGAGCCATCGTCCTTTTCTCCACCCCTGAAACCAATGATTGCACCAATCAGGGCAAGGAGCCCACCTGCAGCAAGAATCCAAGTCCCTTGTCCAGGATATTCCGTGACCTTGGCATCCCCACCATATGAGTCCTCCATAGAGGGGAATGTCATGATGTAGTATCCACAGACGCCTATCATAGTCAGTGCCAGCATCAATGTGAAAAAGGCTGCAAATTTATTGCCAGTCATGCCAATCAAGGTGAAAACAGAAGAAATAATTGCAAATATTCCCCAGCCGAGTATGGCATTTAATCCCATTAGAGTATTGAGGGTTGTTTTTTCCATATTTTTACAGTTATTTTTGGAATCAGCGCTCTCCCTTTCATCGCACTCTTTGAACATTGAGGCCAATTTTACGGAATCGGTTTTGCTTTCACATTCTTCGTCGTAACAGGTTTCTGTTTCGTTATTGGCTTCTTCGAGGCCATAGGTAATAACCATATTTACTTCTGATAATTCAGTTTCAGATTTTATTTCAACAACTTGCCATTGTTCATTCATCTGGGCTGCAGTTGCTGCTGCCATGGCGGCGAGGGCGATGATAAGGAGGATGAGTGCGCGCCAGTTCATAATTGGGCCTTTTATGGTGAAGGTATAGAATCTATCGAAAGAAAAGGAAACAAATCAATAAAATAGTCAATACTATCAGTAGTCGCCATGCAGAGTCCGGCGCCTCAGATAATCGGTGACATCCCGCAACAACCGCAGCCAGCGCAACAATTTGTGCAACAACCACAACAGGTTGTTATGATAAATCAAGCTGGGATGGGTGCATATCCTTCAACCAATGCCACATTGGCCTTGGTTTTGTCTTGTATCTCGTTTGTGGCGATGGGGCCATTGCTCTCAATACCTGGCTTGATAATTGCCAACGGCGCTTTGAAAATCACCGACAGTTTGCCAGGGCATCCGGATGCTGGGATGGCAAAAGCGGCGAAAATAGTGGCAACAATAAACATTGCATTAACCGTCGTGTTAATTATATTCATCATGATATTTGTTCTTATGTCAATGTCGACGATGGAGAATACCGCTGGGCCGTAGGTATTTTTCTGTGTACTGAGCCGATTAATTTCCATCCCTGATTTTTTCCGCCGTTGAAGTTAAGTATGGGGATAATCAGGGCTTTTTATGGACCCTGTGGGGGACCGAAGACGGTGACGACTTCAATCCCGTATCGTCAGCGCAGAGCTACGGCTGCAGTGATTATATTGCTGATATGTGCCTCAGCCTCAGGCTGTCTCGGTGAAGATGAATCCTCTCAAGAGGAGCCAATCTGCACAGGCGTTGATTGTGGAATCGGCGATGGTACTGAAAACACAACGACGGAAGGAAACTTGTCACAGGGGGACAATGAGACCACTGGTGGCAACGAAACCACTGGCGGCAACGAGACCACTGATGGCAACGAAACCACAGATGGAAACGAGACCACTGGCGGCAACGAGACCGAACTTGAGGAACAGGCCCAGAGGACTATCGATTTGTGGGAAGGTGAGAGCAGATTGTTGCTTATCCTCGTCCATCCCACCGATTCATCACCCGGTCTGACCGCTGCACAGGCAGAGTCGATTATGAGTGATGTCAACGACTGGTACGTGGAGGTCTCGGCAGGGAAGGTATGGTTCAACTGGACGATTACCGATTGGTATGCTCTGGATGACGCCGGCTATTCTAATCAGAACGCCTACCAGGCTGCGGCTGACGATGGGCATGACCTTGCCGAGTACGATCGGTTCGTGGTCGGGTTGCAGGACTTGACCTCACGCAGCATCTCCACCCAAGGAGTCCAGCACTACAACGTCACGACCGATGATGCCACCATCCACTTACTCGCTTCTCGCTGCGATGTCAAGCGCTTCGCCGACACCAACAGTACGCGCAACACCATGACTCACGAACTGGGACACAGTTTCGGACTCTCGCACGCGATGTTCAACGGTAGTATCAGTGGTGAGGTTGACTCTTATGGCAACCAATACGACAGCATGGGTTCGTCATCAACATGGCGCCATTTCGGAGCCGCCTATAAGCATCAGATGGGCTGGCTGGATGATGTTCAGGTCGAACTCGTCTCTCAGAGTGGCGACTACACGCTGAAGCCACTCGAAGTTGATGAGGCACATGCCCTGAGAATATCCATCGGGATGGTCGAGGAGGTGAATAATGGGGAGGTCACCTTCGCCGAGCACTTCTACTATCTCGAGGTCAGGGAGGTTCAGGAGGCAGAGACGAACAAGCATGGAGAGGTTTTGCCTGGGGCTCTCAATGGTGTCATCATCAACCATGCATCACCTCAGGGCCAATACGGCTACCACAAATGGTTGGCCATCGCTCAGGATACCACTCCTGAGACTCCGACGGACAGCAGCGGCGATTTCCTGCTGCCTGAGGGGCGTACCTTCAGCATCGATGGGGCAGGCATCCACATCACCGCGTTGAATGTCACCGAAGTTGAGACGACGGTGCACATCGAATTCGATGATGGATCGAGCAATTCAGCCCCCACCATCTCCAGTGTCGAAGCCACATCCACAGGAGCCGGCTTCCAGTTCAGTGTTGATGCGCAGGATGCCGACGGCGATGACCTCGCAGTGTTCTGGAACTTCGAGACCGAATACGGCGACCTCTACGCTCCAGAGCACATTGGTACGGGAACATCGACTGAGCACACTTTCGCTGATGATGATGGCAGAAGAGTGTTCGTGCGGGTATCGGACATGCATGGTGGGGAGACCATTGACTGGGTGGATATCAACGGATATGTGAATCAAGCTCCCCAGATACAGGCGATGACTCCCACTTCTGTTGAGGAGGGTGTGTTCGAGTTCCAGATCGATATCGTCGACCAAGAACTGTTGACTTATGCCTGGGACCTCGGCGACGGAAGCACCTCGATACTCCCCGCGCCACTCCATGAGTATGCTGAGGATGGTAATTACACGGTCACCCTGGTCGTCTCGGATGGGGAGTTCAGCACTACCATGACCGGCTATGCAGACACCGCTGATACGGAGAACATACCTCCAGTTTCCGATGCAGGGTCTGATATCACCGCGTCCCCAGGTGAGACAGTCATCCTCGATGGTTCAGCCAGTGATGACCCTGATGATTACCCCCTTGCTTTCCTGCGCTACACCTGGTCGTCTCCAGATGGCCTTGAGATTTCGAACCATGATGAAGCGACGGCTTCGCTGGTGGCTCCCAGCGAACCTGGTACCTACATCATCCATCTATTGGTGAATGATGGTGCTGAAAGTAGAACCGATACGATGGTCCTGACCGTCACCGCCTCCTGAACCACCCGCGCTTTAGGCCATGTCAGGGAGGATGAACGCTTGTGCGTCTGTTGGAGTCCCCTAGGTGGATGTGGACGCTCGTGCGCCCGAACCAAACTATTCGAATGACTCAATTCCGCCCAGTCTCATTCCACTTATGCAGAATCTCCTGAGCCGAGGAATAACCATCGCAAAGGAATTGCACCTT
>Ga0066376_10000258_pt1 | contig 48138 bp, 43 predicted proteins | sample Knorr_S15_td_Bot_FD_77009 | JGI IMG/M metagenome (GOLD analysis project Ga0066376, IMG submission 77009) | Marine microbial communities from Southern Atlantic Ocean transect - Knorr_S15_td_Bottom_ad_5009_LV_A | ecosystem: Environmental > Aquatic > Marine > Oceanic | place: Southern Atlantic... | reverse complement strand
CTCAAAAGTTGCTGATGAAATTTCCGAACTACTTCCGAGGTGGGTGAATAAATATGAGTTGGAAAACGAAGATACTATCGCAGATTTGGGTATCAGCATTGTCAATTTTAAAGAGGTATTTGTCAGTTCAAAGGTAGCAGTTTGCGAATTTAGATTTAGGCGCTGGGTTTGGTTTTCTGAAGTAATATCTGCATGAGTCATGTAAGTTTGGAATCCATATTTCCCAATATGAGGCATTCTGCTAGGCCAAGCCCATTCTTCTGTAGTGTCGTTTCCAACATCTATTGAGGGATTATCAGCGAAGCCAACAAATCTTGAGCGTACATCAAATGACTCAATCCATCCATTATTCAACAAGGTGACTCCAAAGTGAATGGACCCCGTTCCTTCTCCTCTGTCAACGTAAATAATAGTTGGAGAATTAATTAATTGAGAATTAATGTATACCGATGAGCAATCACACCTGATCTCATATTCTTGAATTGGTCTATTTTCCTGAAAGCTATATCCAGCAAAAATGGCATTTGAACCTGATGCTTGCCACCTGTCATTAGTTTCATTCCACTGGAATTCATCTTCATTTGTAGCGGCGCTGAAAAACCAATTGTCCCCAATCGACTCCTTAGTTAGATGCACATCCGCTCCCAAAGTAACCTTGTCAATTATCGGAGTCTTGTAGGGGTCACTTGTATTGAGATTGATTCTAACCTTGATACTTGGATATTTTGTCCAGTTTAGAGATTGTAAATTCAAAGGAAGGCTCTGATTCTCCAGGATTATCACACCAGTTGATGAAAGCACCGAAGCACTAACCCCTGTGCCTGAAGGAATCACGCCGCGCACATCGAGTAGCCCATATCCGAAATCATCTGCTTCAATTAGTGGACTTGTCCAATTTCCCGAACTTTCAAAGTAGTCTACTTCTAGGCCAACATCATCGATATACCAGCCCCATTCTTCCATGTATTGGTCCGAAAAGAAGGAAAATCTGAACTTAACATCTTGTCCAGCAAGGAATGAAACATCGGCCCTTTCAGTGTTAAATGGGTGATTATTGAAACAACCTGATGGAACATTAGAGCCATCGAATATTCCCTTCATGTAAAATGGAGATTGAGGGTTCACGGTTGAATTTGTATCGTAAAAACCACTAACATTTTGGCCAAAATGCGACCACGTAATACCGTTATCAGTTGATAGATAGACGGCACCTCCATCCCAATTTGGTTCTGCACACATCCAATTTGCAAAGGCTAAGCGGGCGCTTGCATTTTCTGGAATATGCATTGATGGTGTAATTAGATGAGTCCACATATTTGCTACATATTTGCTGCCAAGTTCTGTACCTGCTCCAATTTGCCCACTAGTGAATCCCGGCATCGGACCCACTCCTGAATATTGACCAAAAGTCCAGCCACGAGTTCCAGTTTCTACTTCAATTTCCCAATCCTTTGGCCAGAGTGGTGAATCCTCAAATCCATAGGCGCTGAAGGTTGGCCCATTATGCCCATAATTTGTGACATGTTGCCATTGATGTGAATTATTGTTAAGTGAAGTTGGAGTTATGCTGTTATTGCTTGTGAAATTATCTAATAGTTTCCAGTGATGCCCATTCTGAAGACGATTTGAATGTAGGATGACATCATCGATGAAAATTCCTTCCCAGCCGCTTATCCCGTAGCCTCCGTTTACTTGGCTATCGGTTTGAATACGAAGTCTGAACCATACTTGATTATTATTTGCAAAACCGCTGAGAATTGGGAAGAGTATGCGCTTGAAGCCATTCGATTCTGCGTAATACCAAATTCCATCTATCATGATGCCATTTCCAGGAATTCCAGGTGGGATGAATAGCAATGTCCAGTTTGTACCGTCAAGGCTGCCTTCGATGATAAGATTGTCATTTGTGTTTCCTTCTAGGTCCCAGTCTGCCCAGATTTCTAATTCTAATGGATTGTTCATATTGCTGGTATTTGCTTCGATAACCATGGCGCTGTTGAGATTAGGTGCATAGGCGCCGTTGAGGTTTCCGTGGAACCAAGAATTGGTGGGCTCTCCACTATTGGTCATGTTGAGGGCATCGATGAACCAGCCTGGTCTTTCTTGACTTTGTACACTGATATTGAGATCAAAGCGGAATGAAATACTTGTAGAATTTTTTAGGGTATCAATTCCTAATTTGTCATCGATGGAGATTTCAATTGCGCTCCAGTTACTATCAGTTCTACCTACAAAAGAAGTAAGTTCCTGCCATTGTCCTGTGTCGAGCTGTGCGTATATTGTTGCTACGTCGGTGCTATCGACATTCAACCAATGCTGCAAGTGAAGACTTAGGTTATTGACAACTTGAGGTAAATCCCATGCCTCTGATAACAAGGAGAGATTGCTACCTGCCGCTAATCCACCTGCTGTTGTTGCAGCAGCCAGCAATTGCCCTTCTGGAACGCTGCTTGGCATTGAGCCGTTGGCTGGGTCGAGACTGATATTGCTGACGAACCAAGTCTCAGAAGAGAATCCTGTGAATTGTAATGCCAATGATTCGAGGTCATCGACCCAGCCAACGTCGCTATCTGGAGCGAGGCTGAGGCTATTTCCAAAATGGGATAGCGAAGTTGCATCGGTTGCTCCTAAGTTCAGACTGTGATTAACCACCCCAGCCTCAAACCATGTACCATTCCCCCCATCCATCTCCCAATTATCGCTAACGTTCATCCAGCCATTACTTAGGGTAGCATTTGCAGGAACTGTAAAAGCACTACTGGTGACATTAATGCTGCTTCCATCTGTGGTTGAGTTTGCGCCAATCGGGTCAAGCCCATTGTAGGTTGAGCGATAAGAATAGACGCTAGCAAATGGAAATAATGTGGAGACCAATAATAGCAGAACAAGCCCGACGGCTCGGCCAACAAGTCTCCTCTGCATCGTTATTCCCATTCGGTGGGGCTGCATCTGATGTATTGAAGGCTCTTAATCCATGATTGCCTTGCACTGCCATCTGTGCGAGCATTGAAAAGATGGCCGCGATGGAGAGGGAGTGGACCCCATGGTAGATGACGCAGATAATACTCGCCGCCTCGATTCGAGCAAGGCAAAGGCGATGGAGGAGGAGTTGTACGCAACCCTACGCCAACAAGTCGAACGTCTACATCCTGTGCAATTACCGATGACTGATTTTTGGCAAAGAAGCGGGGCATTACTTGACCATATCGAAGGGGAATTGAATAACGCTGTCAAAAATGAAGGCCACACCTTGCGCTCTCATACAGCAAGCCGAAGACAAGCAAATGTTAGGAGAGTGATGACTGAACTTGCTCGTAAACGCCTTGTCTCCATGCTTAATCATGCTGTCTCTTCAACATTAGGTCCAGAAGGTGAGGCTAGTTCTGCAATTCCAGCACTTGATTGGAATAAGCATGATCCGGCCGAACAAAAATTTCACAATCAATGTATTAGGCTGGTTGAATCATTCATGGCTGATGTTAATTGGTCGGAAATGCAGAAAGGTGCTGGAGTCGCTCATTCAATTCCTAAACTACCAAGTGGTACAAAACAACTGGATGCCTTTGTTGAGAAACCTGGCGGCCTAACTGGCCGAGGACCTCCGCCTATAGATATCTTGATGGCTGAAGAAAAAGAAATTGATATTCAAGAAATTGATGAAGAGGACAGAATCGCCCAGATGGAAGCATACCCTGAAATGATGGAAATGGCAAATCAACAAACTATTGAAGAAAAGGTCGAGGATGTTATTGAAGAAAAACCAGTTGCTTCTGCACCGAGTAAATCAATGACGCTTGATGACTTAATTCAAACGGGGTCGAATAAAGTTAACCCGATTGAAAAAGAAGTAGTATTGCAAGAAAAAGATGTTTCGCAAACAATTGAGTTACTTCGAATTAGAATTATCGAATCATCCGATGAGCCGATAATGACAAGTGATGGAGAATTAAACCTTGAAGTCGGTGATGTTCACCAATTAAACCAAGTTATGGCTAACTATCTCATCAATAGCGGTGTTGCAGAAGCTGCACCTCTATGACCTAAATTGGAATTATTTCCAATCGCTCAGTTAGCATGGCGAAGAGATAACTCGATACTGACTGTATCAGGGATTGGAATGCTTGCGACCTTGCGCAGAGCAGTCTCATCCTTTCCAGTACTGAGTTTCATCTCAAGAAGACGCTTGTGAACTCGCATCTCCCAATGGTCGAAGGTTTCGCAACCTTCTCCATCTGGACTCTTACGGCATGGAACAACCAGTCTACGAGTTGGTAATGGAATAGGACCGCGAAGGTCAATTCCACTTTGGTCGCAAATGGCCTTGATTTGATCACAGACAAAGTCGATGTCGCGGTGATTCTCACCTGTTAGTTTGATTATTGTAACGCCTGCCATTCAGATTCGCCCCTTTCATTCTCCCACTATCATGTTAGACCGATTCACTTTTTCTCGATCTTCATGCAGACGCCAGCAGCGACGGTCTTACCCATGTCGCGGATAGCGAAGCGGGACAACTCCGGGAAGACGTCCATCTGTTCGATTGCCATTGGCTTGGTCGGCTGGAAACGAATTAGACATGCGTCGCCAGTCTTGAGGAAGGAAGGGTTGGCCTCCTTACCATTTTTGTTAGTCTTCTCAAGTAGATCTAGGAAACGGACTGCTACCTGAGCGGTGTGGGCGTGGAATACTGGTGAGTATCCAACTGAAACTGCCTTAGGGATATCCATCAACTGGATTTGGCCGATGAAGGTCTCGTCGTGGCGAACGAACATTGGCTCGTTATCGCCGTATCCTGCAACATCGCCACGGCGGATATCGGTTGCTGCTAATCCACGTACGTTGAATCCAATGTTGTCTCCAGGCTCTGCCTTTTCGACGTTTGTGTGGTGCATCTCAATAGACTTGACTTCAGCACTCTTTTGGCTTGGGTTGAAGACAACTGTCTTTCCAGCATGGAGGACACCTGTCTCAATCTTGCCGACTGGTACTGTTCCGATTCCACTGATTTTGTAGACATCCTGAATTGGCAAGCGAAGAGGCTTGTCAAGAGGCTTTGGTGGCATTTGTACCTTGTCAATTGCTTGAAAAAGAGTTGGTCCGCTATACCAAGGAGTCTTGTCTGACTTGTTGTAGACGTTGTCTCCTAGAAGAGATGAACCTGGAATCATAGGTATGTTTGTTGGGTCGAATCCTGCCATCTTCAATAGTTGGCTGACTTCATCGCAAGTCTTCTTGTACCTCTCTTCTGCCCAGTCAACACCGGAAATATCCATCTTGTTGACTTGAACGATAAGTTCCTTGACACCGAGAACACGAGCTAAGAAAGCGTGTTCCTTGGTTTGGGCGCTAACTCCGTCGTTTGCGGCACAGAGTAGAACTGCTGCGTCTGCTTGACTAGCGCCAGTTATCATGTTCTTGACGAAATCTCGGTGGCCAGGGGCATCGATGATAGTCCAATAATAACTTGGAGTAAAGAATTCTTTGTGTGCAACATCGATTGTAATTCCACGTTCGCGCTCTTCTTTCAATCCATCCATTACGTATGCAAGGCCGAATCCAGCCTTTCCTTGCTCTACAGCCAACTTTTCGTTCTTCTCGACAACGTGTGCTTCGATATGCCCAGTATCTAGTAGCAGGCGTCCTACAGTCGTTGACTTTCCATGGTCAACGTGACCAATGAAAACGATATTCAAATGCGGCTTGCTCTTATCTTCCCACTGAGAACCCATGTTATCTACTCCTTGGTTGCAGCCAGCCGACCGGACCTCCCTTTATGAAGACCGCGACGCGGTAATTGAAACCTATTGGTTGAGACAGTATTGACCAGAAGGCATAATTCCTTAGAACCTCCACTCCACGGGGCTATTGATGCCGGTAGGTGACTTTACCCGAATTGGTGGTGGCGGCGGCTTTTGGGGTGACCAAGTTTTTGCTCCAATCGACCTTTTAGTAGGCGAGGAACTAGATTATCTGACTATGGACTATCTCGCAGAAGTGACTATGTCCATAATGGCGAAACAGAAAGCAAGGGATGAAAGTCGAGGTTGGGCAACCGACTTGATGGACTGGTTGAGAGCCGGTGGTATCTCTTTACTACATGAGAAAAGGACTCGTTTGGTAACTAACGCCGGTGGGGCAAATCCCCTTGCTTGTGCAGAAGCGGTACTGGCATTAGCCTGTGAAATTGGCTGGAATGAGTGTAGAATTGCCATGATTAACGGAGACGATGTCTTACCGTTAGTTGAGGATGTCCTTTCAGGTGGTAGTCTTGTTGACCATATGGGTACTGGCCAACCTCTTTCAGAAGTTGCAGAAGAGTTGGTTTCTGCAAATGCCTATGTCGGTTCAGGGGCTATTGCCCGTGCCCTTGAAAATGGGGCTGATATCGTAGTAACTGGAAGAGTGGCTGATGCCAGTCTAATCGTTGGTTGCATGTTACATTCAGAAGGCTGGGCAAAACATGCATTGGCAGAAGGAATGGAAATTTTCACTCCAGTTTCGGAATGGGCACCAAAGGGTGTCAAGAAACCTCTGGATGTATTAGCAGGTTGGACATTAGCAGGACATCTCATTGAATGTGGTGCCCAAGTTAGCGGTGGAAATTCCAGTGATTGGGAAATTATACCTGATCTTGCGGAACTCGGTTATCCGATTGCAGAAATAAACAGTGATGGTCGTTGTATTATCACCAAATCCGATGGTACCGGAGGTAAGGTTAGCCGAAGAACGGTGGCTGAACAACTGCTCTATGAAATTGGCGACCCACAAGCCTACATGACGCCCGATGTAGTCGTCGACTTATCCAATACTACTCTAAAAGAAGTCTCAAAAGACCGAGTTTTGGTCTCTAAAACCAAAGGTAAACCGGCACCTCCAACTCTCAAAGTCTCAGCAAGCCATAGAGACGGCTGGTTCGCTGCTTCCGACTTGGTAATTCCTGGACCTGATGCCATAGGTAGAGCAGAAAAGGCCGATTCAATTCTTAGAGACCGGTTGTCTGACCTTAGCGGTCTTGAAATTTTTACGGAATATTTCGGAGCCGGAGCGTCCTTGCCCATAGGACTCGCTCACCTCAAGAAGGAGCCTAGCGAAATTCTCATTCGATGGGCTGCTAAAAGCCCAATGCGTTCAGAAATAATCGAATTCACTAGAGCAATAGCCCCACTGGTTCTGACGGGGCCTGCTGGTGTTGCTGGATATTCGGCAAGAATGAGGCCGCGTGAACAGTTGCGTTTCTTCCCATTCTTATTAGAACGAGAATTAGTAGAATTGAGAGTTACTATAACAATGATGCAAACTCTAAGAACCCGCCTACAAGAGATGGACCCATTAATCGAAACGGTGCTAACTAGAATTCAGAAAATTGCTGATGGAGAGCCTGAAGGCTTGTGGCGACGCAGAGTGGCGCGCCGAGTTATGAAGAGACTCCAGAAGCCGACTACTACTGGTAAATGAGGTAGGGACATGGTTCTTGAGCGGATAAAATTATCGACGATTGCTCATGGTAGAAGTGGCGACAAGGGCGATATGGTCAATATTGCATTGATTGCTCACCGAAAAGAATGGATGCAACTTCTAGTCGACTGCATAACTCCTGAATGGTTAGCAGAGATTTTTGCTGATATGGTCAAGGGTCATATTGAGGTTCACCCTGTTCCAGGAGTTGGTGGAATCAATTGTTTGTTGCATGGAGCCTTACAGGGTGGTGGAACAATCGCTCTGCGAAAAGATGCCCAAGGCAAAATGATGGGGCAAGTTTTGTTACAAGCAGACATCGAAATCGATGGAAAATTAGCCCGAAAGTTGAAAGTACCCTTGGGATGAAATTTCACTTATACTGAATTTCTATCGACAATGAGACATCGTCTGCATCAGTAATTTTGGCATTAATAATCCTGATTTCCCAATCCCCATCCTCGTAGGAATCAATAAGATAGGAAGTCACTTGTAAAGTTACACACTGATAATCATCGCCAACATTGCAACCTTGTCCCCTTTCCCTGGCCGTAGTGTTGACTACCTCCTCTCCAGTTTCATTGAACATGTGGATATTCAATTCATTATCACCGTCACCGAAAACCCAATCATCATCTTTTGTTGGATAGATTAGTAAAATATCTACCCGCTTGATTTTGTTATTTGTATCTCTATCATAATGAAAAGTTGTCTGAAAAACTAATTCGCCGTTATCAGTTTGATTTCCATTAACATGTAATTCTTGCCAATCTCCCCTGTATTGTACATGAACCATTATTTGTTGTTGGGCAGAATATCCTTCGTTATTGCTAACAGTCAATTGAACTTCATATTCACCGATATCGACATCTTTCCATTCATAGGTCTCCCCTTCTGCATCGACATCATCATCTTCTATACCATTGTTATCACTATCGATATTTGTGTTGAGGTCCCATACCCAATCCGTAATGTAGTGGTTAGTACTACCTGGGTCACTTTCACTGCCATCAAGATTCACAGTTGTAGTAACTCTCGTATTGCGGTCATTAGAGGATTTCTCTGATTCACAAATATAAATAAGATAAAAATCACCACTAGGGGCTTCATTACCTTGACAATCTGAATCTGGATTTTCTGAACCTGCATCTGCAGTTGGAAGAACTGCAGTTTTAGCGAGGATGATTATTTCCTTGGTTGAACTCGCTTCTCCAAATCCATCAGTTACAGTTAGAATAACTTGGTAGGTTCCTTCATTTGCATAAGATGTTGTTACTTCTTCTCCAGATGCATCATTCTTCTCATCTCCATTGAAGTCCCAACGGTAGGTTAGGGAGCCATCTTGAGGGAGTGAGGCACTACCGTTGAAGGTGACATCAGTGCCTGCTTGAATTGATGTCGAGGGGCTCCAGTTGAAAATTGCCTCAAGGTCTGAACCGGGTTCAGGTGAATCATCTGAAAAAATGCAGCCCGATAATGCTGAACTAAACATCAACAAAGAAAAAAGGGTCGCAAGTAGGCCTGAATAGCTCCTCATCAAGCCTACGTCACGGCTCGTCTGCCATCAAGTATTCGCCCATAAGTACAGGTAAATGGCTTCATTCAAACCTTTTTCGAATTAGCAGCACGGCACCTAGAATGCTGATAATTGTCATGAATGGAGAAACCCAAGGCATCTCCAAATCCATTTCTTGGGCTATTTGGTCATTTGCGTTTGCTAAACCAAATTCATAATCCCTTAATTGGTTAAAGTCTCCATTATCTTCACATTCCATTCTTATTGTATCCCCATATGAAATTTCAAGCATGGGTTCTGTATCATTATAGAAAAAAGTGCAGTTTGAAAGGCTATCTCCTTCCACAGATATACTAATTCCTGAAGAATCTAGTGCTTCAGTCGCTGATACTTTGGACAATAAAGTCATTATATCATTACCCTCAGCATCGGTTTCTTCAGAATATAATACGATTTGAGCGCCTTCTAATTTGTATGTTGCATTGAATTGGGGTTCAATGGTCATCGTTCTATGAGTCTCATTTGTCCAAATATCTTCATCTAAATAGAGAGCAAAAGGCCCAGAGGGAGCGGAGTCCACCCATGAGGGCTTGCTGAGTTTTTCATTGGTGATTGTCATCAATAATTCCATGCCAGTATCATTAGTTGCTTTTGCTCCAATAAGGTTGTCTTCAGCATCAAAAAACCAAGAAATCGACATTATCCCTCCTTCTACATCTTGTTCCATACTAACCTTCACGGCTCGCTCACCATCATCGTTGGGAAACCTTTCTGCGGAGGAAGTGAAATCTAAGTCCTCTCCATTATCTAAAGATGTAGCAGCCATATGATGTAAGAAACAAAAGGAGATTGATTCGCTACCCATGGTATCGCTATCAGTTAGCAATACTGTTGCAGGCTCGCCATCCATGCTCTCAAATACAGTCCGTTGACTTTCGTCCATCGAACGCATAGCAAATTCCTCTTGTGATAACCAGAAATCCCCGCTTACAGGGATTGGGAATCCGCCAGTTCGGATAGTCATATCAGTTTCAATTAGGGCTGCATCACGGTTGACTGACATTTTTGTATCCAAGTCGATATCCATCTCTCCAAATATTTCATCGTTTGTTGAAATTTCTAATTCCACTCGGCAACTCCAACCATCAGTTTCTCCACTAACAACCTGTTCTTGAGTTAGAGTGTCGCCAACACTGCTGACGAATTTGTCTTCTGTATAAGGGTCTGGATCAAGCCATGGGTCAATAACGAACTCATAACTGGCAAATCCAACTCCCGCTAGTAATAGGCTGCCTACGAGTCCGATTACAGCAAGGCGCAAGGTGGCTTTTCCCCCACCTGCTTCACTCGCATCAGGCGCTAAAGGAAGTGGTGTGGAATCAAGACCGGATGCAAAAGGGTCGGGTTGAGCCATAAACGGTTGTTGTACGGCGGGTTGTTGTACAACCGAAGCAACAGCCGCTTGGGGCTGTGCTGCAATCCATTGATAGCCATCCCACATGTAGTTTCCATCTGGTGAAAGTTCTCCGACCATGGCTGTCGCTCTTTGACTCTCAATATGAATCTTCATCTATTCAACTTAGAATGAAAAGAGATTGGCTTGGCGGTTGCCTTTCATCAACTCATCTGCACTCCAACCAAAAGCCTCGCAAACCCTCCCAAAAGCGGTTGCTAATCTCTGTGCATAGAATATTGCATCATAAGATTCGATTCCTCCATTTTCTTCAGCCTCATTCCAAGGCTCTACTTTCATTGGGCGCTTACTTGCATCAACTACAACAAAGGCAATTTTCATACCTGGGATGAAGGGCAAATTTCTGGCTATTCGCTTTTGGGCTGCCCTTACTTGGGCTTGACCTTGTGGATTGGCGTAATCCTTACTGAAATCTACGCTGCCATCTTTGGCTATTTTACCCTTACACATCTTCGATATAATCAGTTGTTCAACTGGAACTTCGGCATTCTTAACCTGCTTTATTCGATCACGGGCTAATTGAATTGCTCCACTTTCATCTCCTCCCAAAACCAACTCAAAGATTCGTTGCATTCCTGACGTCAAAGCGCTGAATGAATCAGTCCTCTGGGTTTCATAGCCTTTGATCATTAAATCATCATGCGGCCAAACCACTCTGCCAACATATCTCTTCTTTGCCCCGTGAGAAAAAAAGGCTGACATTCCGGTTTCAAACTCAAGCACTGCTGCATCTTCACTGAATCGTTCTGCAGTTTCCTGACCAAATTGTATCATTGTCGCCATCGCTTCATCCCATGCTTGTTGCTCATCTGAATCTTCACTGGGTGGTGAAGTTGGAGGTCTGCCTTTGACGGGTACCGAAACAAATATTGAATCGGTGTCTGAATAAACAACATGATTTCCTTCGTCCTCTAGACGTTGAATTATCGCTTTGATATTTCTTCTTGCCCAAGCAGTGATTGATGAACCTAAGTCTCGATGGGTAAAACGATAGAATGCTGAAGCGAATACTCCGTAGAAAGTATTCATCATTATCTTCACAGCATATTGCATTTGGTCGTGAAAAGATATCGATTCTTGATTTTCATTTTCCCTTGCAATAGCCATCGCAGTCTTGTGATATTCACGCTTCGACATCAAATCCTCCAATAAGTGGGGAACAAGTCCGAGTCGAGATTCTTTGTTTCGAAATTTAGCACCTGTTGGTGATTCGTGGACAATTTCCCCTTCTTCGGGTTGTTGAGGATGAGATGGGTCGATACGGGTTGTATGACAGACATTGTTGGCTATCATAATCGAAGGATACATCGACTTGAAATCAAGTACTGCAATCCATGGGTGCATTCCTGCCTTCACATCATGGACATATCCACCGGTGATTTGTCCTTCTTTACGGGCGGCACTACCAGTCAAAGGAACTGCCACTTTCCATTCATCTGCTAAGCGAATAACCAAACTGTCAAGTAATTGACTAGTAGTACCATTTGCTGCGGTTTCAAATGAAACTTTGGCGACTGCGGCTACTGCTTCCTTGCGGCGAGTGGCTTGAACGGCTCGTAAGATTTCAAGAGGCAAGGATGCATCTCGAGCACAATATTCCAAAACTACATCTGGGCGACTAGCCCATTCTTCATCCATCTTAGATGCATCAACATCCATTTTCCGCAAATCTTCGCGCTCTGGGAAGAGTAATTCTGAAACAAATTTTAAAGTCTCCCGTTTAGGTTTCAATACCATTCTGGCCTGCCACCATGCATCCATGATAACCCGACCTGAAAGATTCCAAGCCCGAGTATTGGCGCGTTTCGGAAATAATCCACTTCGGCTTCTTTTGGCTTCATCAGGAATTGATGCTGTCCTTCCCCAACCAAATAATTCCATTTGGCCTTCAACATCACTTTTCGATGTAGATTCATTCACCCTTTCCTGTATCCTTGGTAAATCGAAGTTATCGATATTATAACCGGTAATTATGTCAGGGTCACTTTGCTTAACGAGAAGAGTCAAGTCTCTCATTATCTCCTTTTCATCACCCGTGAAAGTGTGGATATCTTGTTGAGATGCACCTCCTTCTACGCGTAGAGTTTCAATTGCAACTGCTGCACATAATATTCTATTATTCTCGATACTGGTTTCCAAATCAAATGAAAATATGACAAAGGGAGCTTGAAATGCCTCGATTGAATTTAATTCGCTTCTATGACAAGAAAGGATTAGGTCAACTGGCGCAGTACCTACACCTCCGGCTGAACGTATCAGAGAATCATCACCTTCTATTTCTTGAGACTGAAGAATTTCAGCCTCGATATGAATGTGTGGTCCAAGGTTTTCATCGAAGAAAATTCGGTTGCCAAAGGGAATGTCGGCACTGGAAAGAGTCCATCCGTCATTCAATTTTTCACGCAGTCTAGGGATAACAAATGGTTGTTCAACCTCGACCCACCAATGCGGTTTTTCTCCAAGGTCAGTCCACTTTACTACTGGCGCACATACTTTCACCACACCTTGATGTTTTGATACACTATTCAGTCGATGTTCAATGTCCACAGGTAGGATGGATGGGTCTTTACAAAGTCCCTTTTGAGAAATTTCGATACCTGGTTGAAAACCCTTGACTAAGGCGATGACTGACTTTCCACAACGGGAACGGCCGGCGATTTCAATTACCGTTTCAGGGCTCTCAGAATCGATTTGATTCCAACGAGAAGTAAGGATTACCAAGTCGCCACTCCAGCGCCCTTGGGTGCCCATATCGCTAACTATTCAAGCCAATGGAATTGAACTTTCCTCGCTTTTCCCCATTTATGTCAATGAAAGGATTGAAAGGTGAATCGCCATCCAAGCATGCCGTTGGCAATTTGTTGGCCATCGGCGGATTTTTGGAGTGTCAAAATATGCCTGAAAATGCTAACATTGACTGGGACTCTCTGACTTTTTCGATGACAAGCACTGATTTCATGTATATAGCGGAATGCCAACTTGGTCAACCTTGGCAGGTAGGGAATATCCGGCCCTATGGTAAATTAGAAATCGACCCTGCTGCTGGAGTTCTTAATTACGGACAAGGGATTTTCGAGGGCATGAAGGCTCACCGCAGCGTCGAAGGAAATGTGGTTTTGTTCCGCCCTGATGAAAATGCACGCAGATTCCAACGCGGTGCTGCAAGGTTGGGTATGCCACCTGTTCCAGAATCGTTGTTCATAGATGCTGTCGAACAAGTTGTCGCCGCTAATTCTCACTTCATTCCACCATCTGGCCGTGGTGCCCTTTACATCCGCCCAGTTCTTTGGGGAACTGGCCCAATCATGGGAGTTTCACCTGCGCCTTCCTACACCTTCTGTGTCTTTGTTACTCCAGTTGGCCCCTATTTCAAAGGTGGATTATCCTGTATTGACCTAGTGATTTCTGATGAATACCATCGTGCTGCCCCAGGTGGCTCTGGTGGAGTAAAAGCGATTGGCAACTATGCGCCAGGAATGATGCCATCCAAAGATGCAAAGAAAAGGGGCTTCGCTGAGGTCATTTACCTCGACGCAGTTAAACACGAATTAATCGAAGAAGTTGGGGCAGCTAATTTCTTCTGTGTAAAAAATAAGAAAATTTACACACCTGAACTAACCGGAACAATTCTACCAGGGATTACAAGGGATTCAATCATTCAACTCGCTAAATACAAAGGATACGAAGTTGTGGAGGAGAAAGTCCACGCAAGTTTTGCCATGCAGGCTGATGAGGCATTTTGCTGCGGTACCGCTGCTGTCATTTCACCTATTGGCTCCATCACTCAAGGAGACAAGGAAAAAGTCTACCTTAACCGTGAAGTTGGACCTTTGACGATGGAATTATATTATTCTTTAACTGCCATTCAAAGTCAAAAAGAAGAAGATGTATTTTCATGGCTGCACAAGGTTCCTCTTGAGATACCGTTGAATTTGGCTTAATCACTTCTTCCACTTTTTACGACCGCTACTCTGTCGATTCTTTTGGGCTCTTGCTGCTGCTTGTCGGGCTGCTCCTGAAGTTTTTCTTTGGGCTCTTGCGCGTTTGTCGCCGGTTTTTGGACCCCTCTTGTTAGCAGCTACTTCCTCATCTTTACGAGCTTGATTCAATTCTCGCCAACAATGTCCGATAATCTGTAGAATTTCCTCTTTCTTTACTGTACCTAAATCTGATTCAGCAGCAGATTTAGAAATCCACAATCTGCCTTCCTTGCTCCAAGGTCGACTAGGGTGAGAAACTCCTTCCTCGCGTTTCATTTTCTTGACACCAGATTGACGTGCCGCCCACGAGAGGCCCTCAAGGTCTGGTTTGACCACCGAGCAATCTTTTCCAACTCTCCTGCCTTCTCTCCTCGAAACCCGATTATCAAAATAACCAGGCCAAATAACGATGCGATCAGGGTTGTGAGACATGTTGCTTCACCTGATGCCAATATGGCATTCGCCTTCAATGCGACGATGTGTATAGTTCAAAGAAGAACGCCGTTGATGACACCATCATGACCTGGGCGGCTAGTGATTCTAACTTGGCCCATGTCGGTATCGACGACTGCACTCTTTGTGAGGATATTTCTTCGAACGTAGTTAGGGTCGGATGGACTCTCTACAACAGTCTTGATTGTGGCGACCTTGGTTTTGCCAGTTTTTGGATCGTTTACGCTAACTTTGTCTGCAGAAAGGACACGGACAAGATTGTTGCCACCGGTTTTGCGGTATATCTTCCTCTTTACTTCTCCAATCAGAGCGAATTGCTTCTCACTGCTGATTTCTGTTTTTCGCTTGCTACGAGCCTGAACTCTGCGGCCGCCTGTGGGCTTTCTGCGTGAGATACCATGCCATTGTGCCATGTTGAAACCTTCTCGGGGTGCGCCGACTCGCCATTCCTATTTCAATGATGAGGGCGCGCTGAAGTAAACCCTGAGGCTGCTTTTCACCTCTCCATCTGGATTGGTTAGAGTGGCTTCAGCCAAGTCACCATCATTCAACCAACCCACTCCTTTTGGAGTGCCAGTGAAAATTAAATCCCCAGGTCTTAAGGGTGCCCACTCGGATAGAGAAGCGAGTAAATCAAGGGGACTGTGCAGCATTGTTGAGGTGTCTGCAGTGGTACGAGACTCACCATTAACAGTTAATTCGAGTCTCCAACCATGATGCAATGAAGGTAAATCTTCAACCTTAATAGGCAGCCAATTTCCTACCACTGCTGAGCCCTTGAAGGACTTTGCACGAGTCCATGGAAGACCTCCTTCTTTGGCTTCACTTTGGATGATGCGGTCAGTTAAATCTAAGCCCACACAAATTTCTTCGATTTCGGGGTCTATCCCCCCTCCGATTCGCACAACTAACTCAACTTCATGCTGGATTCGATTATTACCTGATAATTCAATCGTTGCAGGATTATGTTCTGGTGATTCAACCATGGAACCTGGTGGTTTGAGAAAGAATACCGGTTCTTGTGGCGATTCTACCCCCATTTCTTCAGCATGTGCTGCATAAGTTCGTATTGCACACCAAGACGAACCCAAATTTATTCCTCCGTCAATTTTACAACTGTTTCCCATGCTTCACGGATATGTGGTATGGTGATGCTGCCGCCAACTACCATCGCAATATTCAGTGCATCGAGTATTTCTGCAGGAGATAATCCTACTTCAACACAATTTTCGGCATGAAAGGTAATACATTCGTTACAACGAAGAACTGTTGATGCTACCAAACCAAGTAATTCCTTGGTAGGCTTATCCAATGCGCCTTCTCGAAAAGCCCCAGCGTCCAAGGCAAGGAAACGCTTGATGCCCAAATGTTCAGCATCTACGAGCAAATCCATTCTTCTGCTTCGGTCTTCGTGGAATTGGTGTAGGTCCATCAATATCTTGAACTAAAGAACCATATTTCATTGCACCCCATCTCTGATTTCAGAATGGACACACTCATCAACATTGAACTACGCCCCCTTATTGATGGTAAAAGATTGGCAGGTGCGAAAACGCCGACCGGTACGACGCAAACAGGTGGCACCAATGCTCAGCGCGCTTGAGAAAAACCTCGGAGTCGACCTCAATCTCGACGGTGCTTTCCTTGAAATGGCCGAATACGGACCATGGACCTTGATGATTGTCGACAAAGAACCGCATGCGGTTGAAGTTCTCGATGATGATGGCAATAAAGTGGCAGCACTGACATTGCGCGGTTTACTTGAAAATAATTCTGAAAGGTCATGGTTAGAAGTCGACAGAGGAGCAATCCCCTTCTTGATGAATGGTGCCGATTGTATGGCAGCAGGCATACACGCCGCTGATGATGCTGTAGAATGTGGGGATTTGGTATGGATTCGCGACCAAGAGCACAAGCGGCCATTGGCATTAGGTTGGGCTTGTATGGATGCGAAGGAAATGATCTCTGCAACAAAAGGAAAAGCGGTTCGAACCCTTCATTGGGTAGGTGATGAATTATGGAGTATGGAGTTTTAACACCCCACCTAAAGAACAATACTAGAAAGGGTGTGCTTCAAATGGAGAGCCATTCTGGAATTATCGTGGCTCGCCTGATTACCTTGCTTTGCTTGCTGATGCTGATTGGAACATTTATTCCTTCAGTCGCCGCGGTGAAAGGAGGAGAAGATATAGAAGTTGACGTCAACAATTCTCCAATGATGTGGATTGAGCATTCAACTAACCTCCCCGACCTTAGTAATTGGGAGATTACAGTGAAATTAAATTCAAATGCCTCTGATAACGGTACCACAGTTAAAATTCTTAGGCAAATGTGCACTAATGAGGGAGTTTGCTTTGCTCCAGAATTTGTTGATGTTTCAAGTTCACATGAAAATTCCTCTTGGGCTTCATCATGGCAGACCATCGATGACCACGCATATGTTAACTGGAAAGTTACTCTGAACTACACAGATGGTGAAGAAGAGACTTGGCCAAAGAGTGGCGAATATGCCAAGGCTTGGTCAGCTTGTTGGTATGATATTGAAAATGATATATGGGGAGGAGAAGGTTGTGAAGATGATTCCAACGATGATGATTCAAGTTTTCTACCCAGTATTGGATTCCTCGCAACCATGGCGATGATGGCCTTAGCAGCCCGCAAGGTACGTTCAGAGTAGGGCAAATTCTGCTAACCTGTCGAGCAAACGCCTAACCTCAATTCCCCAAGAATTGATTACTACTGAAGCAGTCATTCTATCTGCAGATAACTGGCCTTTGGAAAATCCTGGTAACTGTAAATCTGATGGCACCAATGGCAAGACCTCTGAATTCTTAATCTCTAAAAAAACCCCTTCCTTTTTTTTACTTAAACTCAAACCTTCAATTTCTTCTGCAAGATGACGATTCATCGCAGCAAGCAATTCTTCTACATCATCACTTCCAGTCGAAGGTGTAATCCCTTCCAAGTGCTCTGCTGCTGCATCTCCATAGGCAGAAAGAAAGGGTAAGTCAACATCGTTGTCCTCAAGTAATTCATCAAGACCGCGGCCTAGTTTCCTACCCATTCAATCACTACTCCAGACATGACTCCAACCTAAGATTTGGCCATCAGTAGCATCGGCTGCGAAAGTGAAAGTATGAGACCAATCTCCTTCATCCCAACTACGAATTCCATCAATTGTTGTCTTGCCTGCATCATTAACCGGAAGGAAGTTCAATGAATCAGGAAGGTCGAAACCGGTTGTTGCAACTAAAATTCCTAATTTCAAATCAGAATGCCATTGGCCATTCTTGGCTGCTAATCCATCTGAACCGCTAAACTTTGGGAAAAATCCCCCGTCAAGCCATCTATTAGACTCCATCCAAGCGATTGACGGAGATTCCGGTATTGCATTTCTGTTATGTGTTGGCGCATCATCATGCATGCCTTCGGAAATTAAGGTGCATGTCTCCGATGAAGCAGTTGTTCCTGAAACATCGATTATTATCCAACCACTTGAATCATCATTTGCTAACCAACTCATATTCCAAGTTGTTTTGCTAGAATCACTGCGGTTATCTTGGGCTCGCCAAATATAGGCTTGGTAATCTCTCAATGCATCTCTAGCTGGAGTGTTGAAAACATCGATACATGATACTGCTACCTCTAGACTATGACTTCTCTTAGTGGAATTATCGGGGGTGTGCAGTTGGTTGTTGGATGCCCAATCTTGCATTTCGCTACTCGGCGGTCTTAAGGCAGAGAAATCGGGTTTTGAATCATAAGACAATCCCAAGTCTACAAGGTGTTCGCCTCTCGATAGGCTGGTCTTTTCTATCCTCATCCTCAATTCAAGCCTTCCTTCTGGCATAGCATATTCGCTCAGCCACTCTTCTAAGGTTCCACAATTGCTCGAATCTTCGCTGGTGATGAGCAAGTCCGTAGATTGTCTAACAGCCCAAGGCGAAGAAGGAATTACAAGAACATGAATTGTAGCATGACCAAGACAATGTTTCTCTAAGTCCTTATTTTGGAAAAGAATCTTCCAAGCCATTTCATCGCCAAATTCTTCTGAGCCAGTTACTCTCCATGACCATCCTGAAACATTTCCTGCAGCCTCTTCATTAATGAGGGTGTTTCCTAGAACTTCGTGAACTTGAAGCGGTGCAAAAGTCATTGAGGCACCCATCCCCAAGGCATCTAGTGAATCAATAACACCTCCCAATCCAAAGGAGGTGACCTCCCCCCGTAAATGGCCATCAGGATGAGTTAATTCGTAGTCGAATTGTGAACGAAGGGTGTTTTGGCCAGATATTTCAACCCATTGAGTCCAATCAATCCCTACTTGTGCGGAAACTGAAGGCATCTCCTGACAACCAATTTTCAGTTGTTCACTCTTAGAAATTGAAACATCATCGAAATCATATTGCAAAGTTTTCTCCATCGTCAACCAAGAAAAACCGCTGCCTCCTCGTTGCTTCACTGCCCCAAGGCGATCGTTTCCCCTTTCTCCAGAGAGGTCTGTGCTATCGCCTTCCTTGATTTCGATGCTGCCTTTACCATTGAAATCTACGTTGAGTGCGCAAACTTCATCGTCGGAGCCAAACCACTCAAAAACCTTGGAAGCATATTCACCAGTAGCAACTATTTCGCCACCAGTAACTGCAAAACCCATTTCGTCACCATGACGTAAGGGGTCTGGAGTGAATGGTTGAGCCTCAAGGCTGAACCACCACCATGCTCCTCCTCCAAGTATCAACAAACTAACGACTATCGCTGCTGTTCTTTTCAAATCAACTTCTAGAGTGCTAAAACGAGTTCCCCCTGCTGTCTCAATCAATATGGGTATATCCTCATCTTTTTCAACTAATTCTACTTCCAAGATTTCTGCTTCGAGGATTTCTGCTTCCAAGATTTCATCTGCTTCGACTATCTCCTTGTCTTCTACCATCTCGGATTCAAGGATTAACTCTCCTTCTTCATCCTCAATGATTTCTGTGGCTTCGCTTTCCTCTTCCACTTCAATGCCCAATTCTTCTTCACTTGCGCCGTACTTTAGTAGGCGTGAAATGAGGTCGGCTTTCTTTCCTGAAATTGCTAATTCCTTATCCTTACACAACTGCTTCAAAGCAGCGACAGTTAGGGATGAGGTTGGTGACATCTGAAAACCTGTACTTGATTGGCGCCACTTGAACCCTTTCAAGGCTCGCACTTATCGAGACTCATCAAAGGCGATTAGAAGCGAGTATTAATTTCCCAATTCATTGAAATGGAAGGTATGAACCATCGGCCTGCTTGATATATGGTTGGGCATCAAAGGTATTGTCTTCCTTCAAAATGTAGTGATAACCATCACCTGATTCGATATAATTCAATGTTGGGGCTGGTGTTGCCGCAGCGGGTGGTGCTACTGATGCCGGCTCTGCTACTCCAAGTGCTGCAAATGCATCTTGAGTTGGAGAAGATGGTGCTGCTACCGGTGGGCCTGCCATCGGCCCTACTCCGGTTGGTGGAGGTGCCCCCGGACCTACTGCTATTACCGCCTGATTTGTTGCATCCATCACTTGTTCTTCCACAGATGTTGAGCCACGTCGAGGTTCTGTTCGCTCTTTGAGAATCTTGCCTTTCTTCTGAGCGCCAATGAATCCAAATAATGCCCAAAATACTGACAATCCACCAAGTCCTCCACCAATTTCTCTTAATCCATAAACTGAGGCTGAAGCCTCTAATGTATCGGTTTTGGAAGTATAGTCTGTATATTCGATAACCAAGCAATAAGCTCCTGGATCTAATTTGAATTCCACTTCAATGGTCTTTCCAGGTGTAGAATCCTCGATAAAGATGTGATTATCACTCCAATTTCTATCGTCGCGAATCAACATGCTGGCAAATTCGTTCAACTCATTGTCGATTTCCTCGGTATTGCAGTGTGTTTCTATCACATGGACGCTCAAATTACCTCCCAATTTAGGAGTTATTTCAACAATGAAACGAATATCAGTAGCATCATGCCCACTGATTGGGAGCCCAAAAAGGTAGGGTAGTTCTCGCTGGATTTCACCACCAGATTTTAAATCCTTCAAGGTAGTCTCATCATCCCAAGGTGCTGGTACAGGTAATGGAATAAGAGCAAATGCAAACATAATTGATGCAATTCCAAGATACATGAAGACATTCCAGCGGGCTTTCTTTACTTTGGTACGTAATTCAGAAATACTCAAATCACCCTTTATTGAACGGTCAGAAGCATCCATCATCGCTGCACTAGTAGGTGGACCGCTCGGCCCTGTTGCTGCAGGAGGTGACCCTCCTGCAGGAGGTGACCCTCCTGGCCCTGACATTGGTTCTCCATGGACATCAGGTGGGCTCTGCATGCCCTTGGCGAAAACGAACTCCGCCTTCAAAGCGACGATTCAATAAATACCTAAAGAAAAGAATTACCAATGAATCATTATCCATGCAATTGAAAAGGAAGAATCTGTCGCGTTGATAACATGAGGCTGGCTATATTATCGCGCGGTCCGCGCCTTTACAGCACTCGCAGATTGGTCGAAGAAGCTAGAAAGAGAGACTGTGATGTGGCAGTTCTAGACCCTCTTCAATTCTCACTGATGATCGCCGATGATGGGGTGCAAATCCTTCACAAAGGTGAAAGATTCATCCATGATGCTGTGCTTCCAAGAATTGGCCACTCCATTACTCGACATGGTGTAGCACTAATCCGTCAATTCGAACAATTAGGAATTTACACCAGTAATTCCAGTTCTGGTATTATCCAGAGTCGGGACAAATTACGAGCTAGTCAAATTCTTGCTAAGAACAAAATCAATATTCCAAGAACTGCCTATGTTCGAGACTTAAGGGATGTTGAGAAAGCAATCGACGAAGTCGGAGGCCTACCGGTAGTCATCAAAGTCACACAAGGAACACAAGGTGAGGGGGTTTTCCTGCGCTATACCTTAAGAGAATCAAGGCACTTAGTTGAAGCATTATTGCTAACCAAAAAAGCGGTTTTAATCCAGGAATACATCGCAGAAAGCCATGGTAAAGACATCAGAGTTCTTGTAGTCGGCGACAAAGTCGTAGCGGGTATGCGAAGAAAAAGCCGTGGCAGAGAGTTTCGCTCAAATTACCACCTCAATGGAATCATCGAAAAAGTAGACCTACCACTTGAATACGAAGAACTAGCCAAGCGTGCTGCAAGAGTGCTAGGCCTCAAAGTAGCAGGAGTTGACCTCCTAGAGGGCGCAGACGGTCCATTAGTTCTCGAAGTTAATTCATCTCCTGGCTTAGAAGGTATTGAGAAAGCAAGCAACGTTAACGTGGCAGCACATATTATTGAATTCATAATAGAAGACCATGTATTCACCGACGTAGATATGGCGCAAGTGATGCGAACTCAACCTGGTCAAGGCGCATTATCACTGCATTTGAGGAATCATCCTCGCCTAATTGGCCGTGCAATTGGCGACATCTTCCCGAGAATCGACAAGTCGATACCGGTATTTGCTCTATCCAGAGATAATAAATTGGAATGGAATCCAGAACCTCATACTCAATTACGTTTTGACGATGTCATGATCTTCTATGGTGAGACAAGAGCCCTACGTAGTGCTTTGAAGAAAGTCACGTACAATAATCTCCCTCGGCAAAACGAAAACATACCTCAAAACGATAGTGCTCCCATCTGAATTGTGCGAAGCCTTGATGATGCACCCCCCCATCTGCGTCTTGCCCCGCAAGGGGCAGGGATGCACTCCGCTACAGCGGTGAAGGAGGCGTTAGCATGCGCGAAGGGGAAGCACTGGACGGACTAAGGAGACGTCAGTATTTCCTTGATCAGAATGCCCAAACCGGCATAACAAAAGAGGCACCCCCGCCTGTTTTGCCTTCAAGATTAAAACATTCTCTGGACCTTCCTTGGAAGGCCAGTTGGAAATTACAATTAAGGTCAGAAGGGAAGAGTAAGAACACTTGTCGAAATTACCTAAACGGCTCATTGCGCCTAATCGAAGCGGCATTACCTGGCGAGAATCCACTGACTGAGGCACAAGTAGAAGCATTAACAGTTCTAGATTTACACTCTAGGATTGCCCCCCATACAGGTAGATTAGAAGTCTGGCAATTAGGACTTGGAGAATTAAAACCAAGCACTGTTCAGGCGAGAATCTCAGCAGTTAATCACCTTCTCAAATGGCTTGGCCATAGTATGCCTGAGCACATCACACGACCTCACCGCGGAAGGAGACTACCCAGAGTCCTGAACAGCCGAGAACTAGAATCGGTTAGACAAGCTGCTGCTGTTTATGAAAATCCAGTTGCCAACATCATTATCACCATCCTCCTCGATACTGGGATGCGGGTAAGTGAATTGTGCAACCTCGAATTACACGACCTCGACTTTGAGGATAAGAGTGCAAGAGTGGTTGGTGGAAAAGGTAACAAGGACAGATTGGTCCTTTTTACTGAAGATACCACCAAGGCAGTAGGGCTTTGGCAACCAATTCGAGATGCAAGAAATAAGCACGAGGATAGCGCTGTCATCCTCAATACTAGAGGTGACCGTTTCAAACCAAGAGCAGTGCAAAAACTCCTCGATAAACTTGCAACCGCCGCCTCAATGCCAAGAGGTAGACTTTCTCCACATGTTTTGAGACACTGTTTCGCCACAGGGCTTCTTGAAAGAGGAGCGGACTTGGTCTCAATCCAAAGGTTACTAGGACATTCCCATATTTCCACAACCAGAATTTATCTTGAAGTAGGAGACCAAACTCTGAGAGAAGTCTACAAGCGCGCCCAAGCATTAAGAAGAAAACTCGAAGAAGAGAACTTCAAAGAAGAAATTGGGGATGAGGATTCAATTTTTCTTTCGGCGACGCTTGAATGAATGTTCAGGCCCTTGCCAATCACGTGACGGAGATACATCATTTCCTTGATGACCTTCGATTGGACAGAGATTCCTGTTCTACAACGAGAACAATTTCCCTTAGATGGCATCTCAACCACCTTGCGTAAGCGACCGTACTTCCGCCTTGGCATGAATTCTGGTTCCAAGTCCGGTCCATGAAGGATTTGTGTAATCTTCACCCATTTTTCCGTTTTTTCATATCTGCAAGCAGATCTGCAAGACTCGGGGATTTCAAAGTCTTACTCGAATCTTTACTACGAGATGAGGCTGTCATTGCAAATTTCTTTTTGATTGCAGACTTTTTTGCTGGAGTCTTTTTCTTTGCGGCGACCTTCTTGGCAGGTGCCTTTTTCTTTGCAGCGGGCTTTTTCTTTGCGGCGGCCTTCTTGGTAGGTGCCTTTTTCTTTGCTGATGCCGCTTTCTTATCAGCTGCTTTCTTTGCTACCTCTTTAACCTCAGCCTCTTTCTTGGCAATCGCGTTTCTCTTTCTTGTTGCGGCAGCTTTCTTAGCAGAGGCGGCGCGCTTTGCTCTAGTCTCAGCCTCAAACTTGGCAGCGGCATTTTTCTTTCTAGTTTCGGCAGCTTTTTTAGCAGCAGCACTTCGTTTTGTGGATTTCTTGGTGGTAGGTGCTTTTGTCATTTTTATCCCTTTCCCGGCAATAATCGCGGCGCTAATGGCCCGCCTGATATTAGGAGCCACAAGCCCTAGTGATAACAACTCTCGCATTTCTGTCTCCGCTAATATACCAGTTTCATTGATTCCAACCTTTAATAGGCGCTTGACGCTATAAGTGCCTATTCCTGGAAGTGCCAGCAATTCCTTACGGCCCATGCTCCTCTCCATTCCATCAGAATAGGTGCGCTGATTTGAATATGACTGCGCGAATAATAATCGACAAGCACAACAATCATCAGTAAAAGACCGAGTCAACAAGCGTGGGCAGCAACGGGGGTGAGGTATCCAGCAGCATCGATGTATACCAATCAGTGCTCTGGGCTCAAGTTCGCAGCGCCAAAGATGAATTTGCCATCGAGGTAGTTGGAAATAACGGGGTTCTGCGCCCAAGAAAGCATCTTGGTGCTGAAAAATCAATTATTCTCGGCGATATTATGACCATGGCGATGCGATGCTTTGGAGCCCATTCCCCTCCAAATGTTAGCCAATTACCCGGCTTCGATGAACAAAAATGGCATATCGAATTTGGCGATGAAGTCATGCAAATCAAAGTAGAAAGCAAACCATATTGGGGATTTGGTTTACTTGCCACCTCTTTTCTAAACAAAATAACAATAACAGGTCCAAGCAAACGCAGATGCCGATTTGTCCTCGACTTGGCTTCGGGATTAGGAAGACCACCTTGGGAAGGGAGGCGCAGAAACAAGTGGTTTAAGGCAACCGAAAAAGATGCAGAAGAACATAGAGCGGATTGGTATCAACTGATGAATCAATGTCGTAATGAGTTCAAAAGTCAAATCGAAGTACAAGAACAACGTCTAAAGAAAGCAAGAAAGAATATCAAACAATTGGAAAAGGATGAGTATCCCGATTTTGATCGAAGAAAAGCAGCCGCATCTTTACAAAAAGTTGAAAGAGACATAGACGTCTCAAAAAAGGCCCTACATGAGGATCATGCAGCGGCCGTTGACAGAGCCATGGCGCGTATAGATACAGCCTTTATTGAGGCTGACCCAGAAGCAGAAATTCGCAGTGATGTTTTTGATGAAGTGGATGAGAAAGAAATCATGCATGCGATTGCAGCTGAAGATGTTGATATGGATGAAAGAATAGCCCAAGCACCTATATTTGAAAATAAAGGTGCAGTACAAGTTATGGGCGATTTACCAGTTGAGGTAGATGTTGATGCACAGGATTTGTTGGAAGATGATATCCCGATGGTTGATTTGACGGAATCTGAATGATAATTAGGCGATGATGATGATACTGCATATCCCGTCGCGTTGAAATAGGAACGGTCTGTCGGCGGCACACTGGTTGCCATGGCTGTCAAGAAGAGTAAGAAGAAAGATGGCAGTGGTATTCAACAGGCTGCGGGTCTGATTCGTTACTTCGATGAGGAGTCGGAAGACGCTTGGCATTTCACTAAGGGACAGATATACGCAGTTTGTATTATTCTCTCAACCGTCATCTATTTGGCCAATCATGGCGTTGTGGATTGGTTCTTTGGAATCTTTTGAGTCCTAGAAAGGCGGCACAACTGAAGACTCCTTCACGGTGTTAAGCACAACATGTGTGAACGACCTGATTATCCCCTCATTGGAAAATACCTCTTTGGTCAAGGCATTCAACTGCTCACGATTTCTCACCCTCGCCATGGCTATACTATCGAAATCTCCAGTCACATCATAGACGGAAAAAACCCGCGGGTCTGCAGCGATTTGCTGTTGTACTTCCATCATTTGGCCCTTCTCGATACGTAAGCCAACGATAACCGTCATTTCCCAGCCAATTGCTGCTGGATCTAAATCTACTAGCCAACCCTTGATGATACCTCTATCCTGCAATGATTTGAGCCGGCTAGATGCAGTCCCTAATGCAATGCCTACAGATGCTGCTAAACTACGTAGACTAGCCTTCGGTTCCTCTAGTAGTTCAAGGATTATTTTCTTGTCGACAGCGTCCAACTCAACCATTCATCAATCCCCAGAGAGGCTTTTCTCCTCGATTCGGTTATTGAACGTTTGTGAAGATTTGGAATGGTAAAAACGAACGATTGCTCAAGAAAACAACAGAATCATTCTTCTTCTAAATCATCTGTACCAGTAATTGGAGAAGTTAGGCGTAAGTCCATTACCCAGCCTCCAAAGGTTTCAACCTCCATTGAAAAGCGAATGATTGCTGGGCGGAGATAATATTCTGCCTCGCATTTCATGCCGATTTCAATGCTCTTTTCTACCCCTGCTTTGAGGTGATTTAAAGTTGGTTTTTTCTTCATCTTCCAAGGTGGCAATACCTCTACCTTTTCCAAAGTTGCATCGTGCTTGCCAATTCTAAATTCTAAAACTGCTTTGAATTTACCTTCCTCATCATTGAGTAGTCGACCTGTTATACGCGGTAATGCATATTCTCGTTGCCTTTCAGTCATGATGATTATTCCAATACAAAGTAAGGCGAAGAGGAGGAAGCCTAGGCGCGATATTGCTTCTGATGGGGGCGTTCCTTCCCACATTGTAGGTAGGTCAGTCTCGGTCAAACCCAAAACTACCGCGGGAATTCCTGGCGCTGGGTTTGAGCCTGCTATTGCCCCTTCGGGTGCGACGTGTCCTGAAAGGAAGGCGATTATTCCGAAGCGTTGAGCATCATCTGCATCGATTTCTATTTCTGCACTACTGATATGTTCTGCACTGAAGGTGTGTTGGATGGAGGTCGTATTGCCTGCTTCTTTGCTGAAGGCAGCAGTTGCTGTCCATTCTTTGACAGTATGAGGAGGTCTTGGTCCTTCGTTGCGGATTTCGGGATACCACTCGACAATAACGAAATTGAGAATGACATCTGAGGACAAATTCACCCTTGGAGTAAATTCACTAGCCAAGTCGATTTCATCAACCATATCGTCTCCATTCAAGTCGATGAGTGTTATTTCTAATGGAATATCGGCTGCTACGATTCCTCCGGCACTGGGAATTGTTCCGTTGAGGGCGAGACCTGCATGTTTTGCAATGAAATCTGTGCCATCGCCGATACCTTCCAGCCTTTGGAAATCAAGGCGGATTGCAGGGGTTATTGTCATTAAGTCATCAGACCTGATGTTTGAATCTGCATTGCCAAGTGGATCTGCCTCGTTATATGCAGGATGCCATGATAGCCAAACCAATTTTTCATCTCTATCCATCAATACAGCGTTATCTTTTTCAAAATCCCTGCATTGTTGGCTATCTGAATCACAAAACCATTCGATTAGAGGTTGGGTCATTCCATCCTCTGAAACTGATTTATAAGCAAGGATGGTTCTTGGCAAGCCATCATCTGCTGCAAGGGTAGAAGGAATTGACATCAACAAGATGCAAACAAGTAAGGTAAGTTGTTGCCGCATCATTCCACCTCAAGTCTTGTCTGATGATGAACTATCCGGCTGTAAGCCGGCTTGTAATGCTAAGATATAGCGTTCTGAATCACCGACCATAAGGCTCAGCCTCTGCCCAGCCCAGATGGGCAAGTAGTCTGTTTCTTCACTGTATAGAATAGTATAGCCTTTCATTTCGGGTATTTCAAGTTCTTCGATTAGGGGCTCCTCTCCCATTAGCAGTCGATGCATTAATGATTTTTCTATCTTAGTTTTTGATTGAATTTGGTTGATTAGCAAGGGTACAGCTTCTGAACGAGGCCTCATACCACTCTTTCCCGATTGAAAGGCAGTTGTCCCTGCGTGAATAGCGTTGATTGGATGCCAATGACCTCCCGGAAGTCTACTTCTTCTCTTGAGGGTTCGAGGTGAATCCCATAGCCATTGACGAGCCATCGGAGTTGAGATTGCAATCTTTTTGCCACGTTGCCACCAAGACCACTTCTCTGGTTCTTGAATATTCCAATGCTTACAGACTTCATCGACTACTTCTGGTAAACAAGGAGAAGGTAGTCGTTTATCCTGTTGTGGTTGGTCATGAACTTTCATCTCCGAGATGGGGAACTTAGGGGCCATTGCCTTAGCGGTTTTTTGTTTTGATTTTAGATGTAGTAAAGCAAGGAAAAAACCGCTTGAATCGTTATCTTCTGGAGCGATGCGAATACAGTGTTTCAATAAGTCATTATTCCAATTGAACTTTTCAGTCTTCCAATTGCTTAAACCCTGCCTTGAATTGAGCCCAGGGAACACTGATTCGACATCGATTTTTTGTAGTTCAAGGTCTTGGTTTTCCTCGAGGATTTGATTGATGATTCCTTCATTTTCTATCGGGTCAAATGAACAAGTAGAGTAGACTAATCTGCCATCTGGTTTGAGCAAAGCGCAAGCCCTTCGTAGGATATCTAGTTGTAGTCTTCTCAGTGATAACCCTGAGGATTCTTTCCAATCCCACCAAACGTGCTTATTCTTGCGCATAGTTCCACTGCCTGAACATGGCGCATCAACTAGGACTGCGTCAAATCCAGGGTCTGGTACTGCTGGGAAGTGGCGGCCATCATGTCTTGTCAGTATCATATTAGCAATGCTAACTCTGCCGCGATTGGTTACTAAGGTGTTAAGTCGGCCCGATGAAACGTCATTGGCTACTACAAGTCCTGTGTCTTCCATCATCTCACTAAGTTGAGTTGATTTTGAACCTGGGGAGGCGCACATGTCGAGGATTTTTTCTTCTTTTTGTGGTGCTAATGCAATGACTGGAAGCATTGATGCTGATTCTTGTCTAGTTGTTCGCCCTGTTTCATGTAATTTGATGTAGAGGTCGCGGAATTCATCTGGGGTCTCTCTTCTCGACCAAGGCATTGTGTAGGCCCAGCCATCAGGGTACCAAGACAGGGCTTTGCCGCCCATCGCTTCGACTTGTTCTCTTGTCCAATCGCGGTCTGCTCTTAGAGAGTTGATGCGTAAGGTTTCTGGAAGTTCTTTGGTCGCGTAAAGGAACCATTCTTCCATATCATGGTCAAGTTGTTTAGCAAGCCCACTAATTGGTAAGTCGCGTACTTCGTCCACGTCGACCATAAATGGCGGATTAGATAGCCTCTATCAAAACTACTTCGCCATCATTGGCCATTTCTTTGGCCAAAGCAAGAGCAGTCTCGAAATCGGCTGTACAACCAAGTGGCCTAGGCTTACCATCTGAACCTTGAACCATTAATCTGTGCGAAAGCGAGGCGAGAATCTCTTGGCTTACCTGCTCCCAAATCCATTCATCATCTTCTATTGTGATCATCGCTGGAACCCGAGTTCGGGGCCCTTCACCAATTTTACTGACTTTCGCTCTGCCGCCAAGGCCAACCATTCGTGTTATCTTATGTTTAAATCGTACCCGTTTTTCAGGTGCTATTCCTTCCCTAAAGGCTCTGCCCATGTTTCCCATCCCATCTGGAAATCTAAGATTCCCAATACCTCAGCCCATTCGTTGCATTGATAAGAGTTCGGGGTTGAAAATCAACAATAATGACTTTTGACAGGTATTGTAATTATGCCGTTAATCGATATGTTTAGGCCATGCATGGACCATTATACCAGGAAGGAGGGTTGAAAGAAGTAAGCCTGGGATAACAGCAATCATTCCAATATAATCAAAGGCAAAAAGAAGGAGGGTTGAGAAAATAAATGCATCAACAAACAGGATGGTTATTGTCCAATTTATCCTCCTCTTCTTTGAAAGGCGTACATCTGATTCAAATATTGCAGGAATAAGAATTCCCATCGACAATGCTGGCAGCAATATAAGGGAGATGAGTGCTGTGCGCGGCTCCCATAAAGCAAGTGCTGGAGTAGCTAACATTAGTAACAAGGTCCACCCCCACAATTCTGGCCTCGCTTTATCATCAAAACCAATTTGTGGAATCAGTAAACCAATCGCACCGATGAGAATTAGTGGAGTTGTTAGGCGGGCTAACAAGGAGATTGCACCCCAAGAGGTATCTACCCCTGGAAGGCCAGAGAGAATTGCCCAACCTGCAAATAAAATCCAAAAAATAGTGTGAGTTACTGAAGCTGCTAATCCTTTCCAACGCCCCGTACCAACTCGTGTACGATGCGCACTGACAATACTAGTTTGCAGAGCGCAACTTGTCAAGATTAATGTGCCACTAAAAGCCAATAAGAAGGCGGTTCTTCTTCCATGAACTTCATCAAGTATGAGGTCGGTTAATGCCATTCCATCTGAGACCGTATTGAGGTCTTCAAGGGTGAAGCCGAGAAGAATACCTGCTACTGGAAGTGCAACAAACCAACCAGTTGCTGGGTGAGGTCGAGAAATGCTATCTGGCCAGTGAGCAGTACAAGTACAATCTGCTAAGTGGAGAATTCCAAATCCAATCATCCAACCAGCCAACAATATAGTTGGAGTCATTAGCAATACATCCCACATAGATGGTGGTGGGGGAATTTGTGAAGGTATATCAAAATTTGAATGCTGGAAAGGGTTCGCAGGCATCAGTGCAAACATCATCATCACCCAGAAAACCCCAAACCAAATTATCGCTGCATCGTGGATTCGATGACTATCGCCGGCTATCTCTCCTCGTTGGTCAAGAACTGTAACTGTCATTGCTAAGTGGGCTCCAAATCCAACCATAACCAATAATGCCCAAGAAGTCCAACCAGTTAGAGCTACAGCAAGTCTACTAATTATTGAAGAATCTTCAGTCAAACGAGTTGCGACTCTTTGTTGATCCATATCAAGAGTTAGATGGGCAATTATATCTAATAGCCAAACAAGAAATATGGATAATCCCGGTAACCAAGGTAAATAATGGTCGATTTTGGGCCATATTGGATGATGCTCCTCGTTAAGACGCATGTGAATCATTGGCCAAAAAACCAAGATGGCACCACTGATTAGAGATGAGATGGCAAACCACTCGGGGGAGGGTAATGCACCGGCCATAACAAAGGGAAAGTGTTTAGATTGATGAATAAGACGCCTACTCTTCCTCTAAATAATCAAATAATTCAATTTGTTCTAATAATTCATCAACCATAGAATACAGGCTCTCAACAACTCTAGTTTCAGGTTTCAATACCTTAGACAATACTCTTCTTAATTCTTCATCAACTTGAATGTCAAGGGCCTGTAAGCGCCTGCGTAAATCACTCTGAAGCCTTCCACCTGTTCTATCCCAATCCATCAATAATATGAGTGGGGCTTTGCCATCTTTTGGTTTGTTATTTTGAAGGTACTCTGCAAACCAACCTGCCAAACGTTCCATCGACCAACCCCTATTCACCAATTCTATCGGCCCAGTGAATCCCAATGCTTGTAATGCTCTTTGATCTTTTTTACCTTCTACTAATATTGGTATGCCCAACCTATTTCTTATTCGAGCAAATGCTAATGCCTGTGCTGCTAAACGAAACCTTTCACTTTTATTTGGCATCAAGATACCTCGTGGAGTAATTCATTAATTTTCTCTACTATTTCTTCTAATGAAGATTCAGATATTGTCATGGTTTTCTTTCTCGAAGTATGTCCGCTGCTAATTTTTATCCTAGAAACCGGTAATTCAAGTAGTTCTGAAAAAAGGTCGAGAATACTGGAGTTGGCCTTACCATCTTGAGGTGGTGCACGAACTGCAATTTGCAGCCTTTGACGCCATTCATTGAAGCCTACTAAACCCTCATGACGAGCCCCAGGTTGAACTTCTATTGCAATCAATACTCCAGACTCCGAGAGGCTGATTGCGGCACTACAATCCTCCATGATTCTCGACTCAAGGTGGTGCTCATTGAATTACCCATAGACGCCCCACCTCGTAGAGGTGTGAGCAGAATGTTCATGAGTGGTTGTCGCCCGCCGTCAGTTTAGGAGTATTCATGCCTGCTGAGTACACTACATTCGTAAAATTATATGACCAGTTCATGTTCTGGTCGATTGTCGTTGGTGCAATTGTCTTCGCATGGATGCTTTATGCCGTTTTACGGTTCCGAAAGGGGATGGTTGATGAATCAACACTTGAGAAGTTAGAGCCGGGTGTATTTCCAAAAGAAAGAGATAATTTCAAATTAGAGATGGCATGGTTTGTTATTCCCTCTATCCTAATCGCCTACCTCTGTATTCTTTCTTGGAATTCTCTGTATGAGGACTGGGGTAATTCCCCAAGTGATGAAGAAGCATTTGTTGTTGAGGCTATTGCAACTCAATGGAATTGGGAATTCAAATACACCGAACCAATCATAGTTGAGAAATCTTCAGAAGGACTACTATACCCCGTAATAATTGGCGTTTCAGATGGTAAAATTATGGTCTCTGCTGGTTCAGCACAGGTTAATCTGACAGTCAAGTGGTCAAACGAACCTGCTAGTGGTGAATTCAATATCACCGATGGTGAAGGCCATGTTGATACAATAATTGACTTACAAGAAATCCTTGAGATTACAGTCAAGGACGAGGAGGGGAATGTGGTCCATGAATATACGCGCTATGCCGCAGGAACCGGCGAATCAAGCCAAGTTTATGTCCCATGTGGAAAGCAAATCAAATTCAAGATGACCAGTGAAAGGGTAGGTGACGCTGATGCTGTTTTACACGCCTTCTTCTTACCAGAATGGGCAGTCAAAGAGGACGTTGTTCCAAATTTGGAGACTATACTTTACTTCACACCTCAGGAAACTGGCACTTACGATGTAGTATGCGCAGAATTCTGTGGAATGAAGCATGCTTACATGACTGCCAAAATTACAGTTGTTCCCTCCAGTCTTTGTGAAGGTGAAGTCTGATGCTTTCATCCAAAACCCGTATCAGTGGAAGGGCTATCTTCCTCTTGGTAATAATTGGTATTGCTCTAATTGCCACCCCTCAGTTCACCGCTGAAAAAGGTGGAATCAATAGTCGAGCAGATGATGGTTGTTATTGTCACACTCCTTCTGATGCTACCAGCATCACAATCACTGGATTGCCAGATTTATTCAATGCAAGCACCGAGTATAACCTGACGATAACCGTTGCCAACGATGCTATCACTGGCGATGCAAATCAAGGTGGATTTAGACTAATAGTAAATCAGGGTACACTAGTATATGATGAGGATAAAATTCAAAATATGGATGGCGGATTAACCCATACTGCCGAAGGAAATGACCAGCGTTCTTGGAATGTATTTTGGACCTCCCCTGCCGATGATACAAAAGTTGTGGAATTCACGGTCTGGGGGAATGCCGTCAACGGCGATGTTTCACCTCAAGGCGATGGCTTCGCTGGAACCTCATATGATGTTGCTGGAGTAAATGCTGGGCCAATTCAGGAAGTGGTAGAAAGCAAGCGTGCAATGGTAGTCTTACTTTCAGTCGTGCTTCTTGTTATTTCTCTAATGGCCTTGGCTGCTTTGTACGTCTTCTACCTTCGAAACCCAGAAGGCTTCAGCATGGCTAACTTCGGCCAATGGCTTAAGGGTTGGATAACTACTACCGATCACAAGGGAATTGGACTACTCTACCTTCATTTTGGATTGCTCTTCTTCTTAGTTGGTGGAGTTATTGCTCTTCTTTTCCGTATTCAGTTAGCAGTTCCGATGAATGATTTCTTGACGGAGCAAGAATATAACTCATTCTTCACTCTACATGGTACAACAATGGTATTCTTAGCTGCCATGCCTATGATTGCAGGGTTTGCTAACTACATCGTACCATTACAAATAGGCGCACAAGATTTGGCTTTCCCTCGTGTTAACGCGCTTGGTTTCTGGTTACTTCCGGTTGCTGCATTCATGCTCTTTGCAGGAATATTTAGTGGTCAAGCAGCAGATATTACTTGGGTTATGTACCCACCTTATTCTACTTCAACAGGTGGTGCTGATATGTCCTCAAACCCTGGTACAACTTTATTCGTGGGGGGGATGATACTGCTTGGAGCCTCTTCTACCCTATCAGGTGTTAATTTCATCACTACCTTCTTCACAATGCGTGGCCATGGAGTCAGTTGGATGAAAATGCCTCTTTTCTCGTGGAGTATTCTAATCTCAATGTTCATGCTCTTCATGTCATTACCAGCACTAATCATTGGTGTTTTGATGATGTTCTTGGATAGAACAATTGGTTCTGTGTTCTTTGCTACGAATATTGGTGACCCTATCTTATTCCAGCACTTGTTCTGGTTCTTTGGTCATCCCGAAGTATATGTCGTTGTTATACCGGCATTTGGTGTAGTCTCTGAGGTACTCGCAACAAGTGCGAGACGTTCAATTTTCGGCTACAAGTCAATGGTTTATGCAATGGCTGGAATTGGTGTTGTTGGCTTCATTGTTTGGGGACACCACATGTTAACGAGCGGTATGGATCCAAAATTACGATTCTTGATGATGGCGGCTACGATGCTTGTTGCTCTACCAACTGGAGTGAAGGTATTCAATTGGCTTGCTACTCTTTGGGGTGGATCTTTGGTCATGAAAACTCATACTTTGTGGGCACTCGGATTCTTACTAACATTCACCCTAGGAGGGATTTCTGGTATGTTCTTCCCAGTTGCAGGTCTTGATATGCACTTCCATGATACCTACTTCGTAGTCGCTCACTTCCACTATGTATTCGTTGGTGGCGCAATATTCGGGTTATTTTCAGCAATTTACTACTGGTATCCTAAGTGGACAGGAAGAATGCTCAATGAAAAATTAGGATTATTGCATTTCCTTACTGCTTTTATCTCATACAATGCTGCCTTCTGGCCAATGCACCGCCTAGGAATTATGGGAATGCCAAGAAGGACTCATTCTTATGCCCTCGATTCTGGTTATGGTGACCTAAATATGACTATAACAATCTGGGCAATCATCTTCGGAATTTCAAATGTGATTATGATTGTCAATATGATTTACAGTCAAAAGCGAGGACAAGAAGCAGGTCCAGACCCCTGGGGTGGATGGTCTCTTGAATGGTCTACAACCTCACCTCCACCAACTCCTTCATTTGCAGAAATACCTATTCAAAAGGATGCAAACACTGAACATCAGCCAGATGGATTCTTTGTAAAACTTGCCAAGAGGTTCTGGGCAATCGGTGAGAAGAAGGGGGTGAATAAATGAGTGAACACACCAATGGCAATGAGAGCCCATGGATGGGGAGTGTGGGAATTGGTATTGCCCTCCTCGGAATCGCTGGTGGTCTATTCGCCGTTCATCTCGGAGCAGAAATGGCTCATATTCACGCCCTAAATGTAGGTGCTTTGGTTGGCTCTATCCTGATTGGGTTCTATGGCTTAATGGGGGTTGTCGCCGGTTTAGTCAACAGTTCAGTTGAAGCAAGCGGGAATGGCCACGACGACCATGGGGATAGCCATGACAAATATGGTCACCACGGCTCCTTTAGTCCTATTCTAATGGCCCTTGGATTGATGTTATTCCTCTATGGATTTGTTGAATCTTATCTTATCCTCATACTTGGTTTACTCATAATTTTCATCGCCATATTCAATTGGTGGAGAGAAGATTATCCAAATGATGGTAAAAATGAAATGAAGTCTTTGGGCCAACCATACGGTGGTCTTGATGTTAGAAAGGTCGGAATTTGGATTTTCCTAATGTCAGAATGTATGGTCTTCGGTTCATTCTTCAGTTCTTACTTGAGGATGCGTCTTGGATGGACTACCCATTGGGATGAATCCTGCAACTCGATTGGAGAAGACCCATCACTCGGTGTTTGTTCAGATAACTACGTGATCGTAGCATCAGAATACGTCACCCACAACTTCTGGACCCTACTTCCTGGTGCAATCAATACCTTCGCCCTGATTCTCTCCTCATACACAGTAGTACTTGCTCTGAAGTATGCTTCTGCTTCATCATACGTCAAGCCAAAGACCAAGTTGATGCAGATGTGGCTGCCTGACCAGCGCCGTGCAGTGAGGAATAACCTCGTTGCAACACTTCTTCTAGGGACTCTGTTCTTAGTGCTGAAGTTAGTTGAGTGGGACCATTTAATCAACGACCAAGATTTCACAATCAAGACCAGTTTGGCTGCTTCGATTTTCTATGTTTCAACTGGAGCGCACGGATTCCACGTATTCGTAGGTCTAATCATCCTCTGTTTCTTTTGTTTCAAGGCTCAAAACGGGGGCTGGGATAAGGACAATGCCCAGAGCATCGAATACTTCGGTCTCTACTGGCACTTTGTCGACTTGGCTTGGGTGGCTATATTCCCCGCGTTTTATTTGTATTAGAAAGAGGTGTTATGAATGGGAGATCATCAATTAGCTGGCTGGGAAAAGGCGCTTGCAAAACCTTTTGGAGATATTTACAACTTTAATTTCATAATGCTGATGGTGTTCACCGTCATCGAAGTTGGAGCGGTTTATATGGAACTGGAAAAGTATACCACGTGGGTAATACTAATCAGTGTAGGAATCATCAAAGTTTTCGGTATCGCTGGTTGGTTTATGCACTTGAGAGGCGACCCATTCATCTTCACAAAAACTGCGGTATTTCCACTATTCTTTGTAGCTTTAATGATTTACGGAATCGGCCTTTCTAACCCTGGAGGGGTAGATGACTTCCCAAGTTGGTGCTTACCTCCTTGGGCTGCTTGAATTTCAGGTGAATAATATGAAAAAGCCAACATTCGCCATTATCCTAGTTTTGCTTGTTACCCCTCTTGCAGGTTGTCTCAAAGATTCACCATCAGCAGAAATCAATGGGAATGAATACAAGGGCACCCCACTGGCAAGTGGGAATGCGGGTGATTTCTCTTTGATAGACCACGATAGTAGCAACTTTTCTCTCTCTTCTTTAAAGGGGAACATCACAGTTGTCAATTTCATCTTCACAAGTTGCCCCGATGTTTGTCCTTTGGATACTTCCAAATTACGCACTGCATCAAATGAACTTGGTGATGATATCAAATTTGTTTCGATAACGATGGACCCTGAATTTGATAATGTGGCGAGATTGGCTGAATATTCTGAAACCCATGGTGCTGATTGGCCCCACTTGACTGGAAGTCCTGAACAATTGGAAGGCGTATGGAGCGATTTTGGAATCATAGTTAACAAGAAATATAATGAAGAAATGGAGTATTTCAACAGTTTGAGTATATTACACCCTACTCCAATCAATCAAGTTTCAGTTCTGAATCCCGATAATTCATCAAGTATCTATTTTGCTGCTGATTCTTCTTTGTCATCGAATGCAACTGGCTGGAATCTAACTACTGCTGCTTTCAATGCAAGTAGTATTCTACACAACTACACTACTCATGAACAATGGGGCCATGGAATGACTGGAATTAATGGAGTTGATTCTCCTTCTGATTTGTCTTGGTGGTGGAAATTATTAGTTTGGAATACAAGTAATTCTTCTTGGGAAAACCCACAAGTTGAAATTGATTCGATTGTAGTTAATTCTTCAACACAAATTGCTTGGGCCGCAAATAATTCAAACTTTAGTTTACTTTCACCACCTCTTAACTTTAGAGAGGATGGCTATCTAAAATCACATTCTGTTGCATTCGAGACCCTTCCTGATAATGCAAGTGGATGGAATTTGACAACTGCTGTATTTGGTGATGCTAATATCTCCTACAATTTCACCTATCACGAACAATGGGGGCATGGCTCTTCGATGATTGATGATAGGCAATCACCTTCAGATTATTCATGGTGGTGGAAACTCTATTCATGGAATGCTACAAATGCTGCTTGGGAAGAAGCAATGGTTGGAATTGACGGAGTAGAAGTTGGAAATACTACTCACTTGGCTTGGGCCGCAAATTATTCTAATGTATCCCTTATTCCTTCTCCTGTTGATGCAATGGACAATGAGAGGGACCATACTATGATGCATGGAGAGATGAATTACACCATTATTCATAACGCGGTCATATATATTCTAGATGAAGAGCATGACAAGCGCTTAGCCTATATTGGCTCAGACTGGAGTTCTGAGAATTTGATTGAGGATGCCCGAACCCTACAGAGTGAAACTGTTGGAGAAGAGTCAGTTCCTGCTCTGGGTTTGGTTATGACGCTGGTTGCTGGGTTGGGGGCTGTTATCATCACAAATCGTCGGCTTACTGAGTAATGCTTCAGAATACTCGCTGTGTAGTGATGAATGAGTTTTCTGAACTACGGCCAAAACGGTTATTTCGATTATTGATATTCAGTTCTCGCCTAGTTCGAATCTCTTCTCCGCTTTGTTGTTTGATGCATAAACGCGGAGAGGGAGATTCGAACTCCCGCGGCTTACACCACCGGATTTCAAATCCGGCGCGATACCAGGCTATGCGATCTCCGCAATTAGCCATGCGAGGTGCCTTCTGGTCTTGAAAGAACAGGTTAAGGTACCTCTTTCACAAAAAGTTCGAAGCGATTGTTTTTCAAATCAAGTCGAACCTCGTGTATCCCATGCGAGGCACTCGATTGGTATTGCTGGTGCTATTAATCATGCTTTTTGCACCACTTTCTGGTTGTTTAGGCACAGATATGGCGGAATGGGGAAAAAGTAATGGGGAGTACAATATCAAGATTGATGGGGACGCTGTCACAATCGAGACACAATTAGGAGAAGGTGAAGATAATACTTATGAAATGACAAAGATGGGATGTGAGAATGATACTGATGAACCGTTTTACTTCACCGGCCAGTTAAGCCAATTCCATCACTATTTACAAGGCGCTGGTAGGCCCTTAGAAGCATTTGATTTACTCAAAGCAGTTACAACAGTCGTAATTGTACAGACTGAAATCATCCCAGGTGATTCAGCCACTCGAGTCAATGTCAAAGATTGGGCAGACCCAGCAATGAACGGTAAAGGCAACCCGCTCGCACCTACTACTCTCGGAGAGCCGAAATTGAAGGATGACAAAGGCTTTGTAACTATGGGGATAATTCCTGCAACAGAAAATGTCCAAGCTGGAATGGCTGCACTAAAATGGTATGAGGAAGTTGAATTCGAAGGATATTTCCTTGAATCTGTCGCCGATGGAGAGATTCGAAACGAAGGTTTGCCCAAAGAAGCTAATCTTCTTGGGTGTAGGGTCAAAGGCCCCGGTGGTGATGTCATGTTATTGACTAAGTTAACAATTGGAGAGGACGATACCATCATTTCAATGGATGGAGAAGATGATGACGAGTGGGTTAACGGAGATGTTCCAATTCTTGGCCGTTGGGTGTACATCCTATCCTTGATGGTTGTTGGTGGAGGTGGAGCATTTGGCCTCTTTATTCTGTCAACAACAATGCAGCGAAAGAGCGCTGCGGCTGCGGCTGCAATGCTACTTGGTAAAGACCGAGTGATGAAAGCCAAAGCAGTCAAGAAAGATATCCAAGAAGCCCGAGAAGAGGGATTGCAAATTGAATCCCTTGGAAAGAAAAAGAGCGGCCCTAAAGTTGCTAAAGTCACCGATCAAGATATCAAGGGCTTCAGTCTCGATAATGTATTGAGTTCAGGCCCTAGTCTTTCAGAAAATACAATGGAGATGGGTGGAGGTGGAGTCATCGTAACTGATGAAGCCGTTGATATGCAGGAAAAGATGGAAGATATGTCGGCTGAAGCGAGCAGCTTTGTTGACGGAATAATTGGTGGCGGTGGTGGACATCAAAGTGTCCCTCCTGGTGGTGGTCGCCAACATTTCTCAAGTTCAGCATCCACTAGTAGTGAGGCACCACAAAGATCCTCGCCTCCACAAAGATCAGCGCCGCCACAGCGAGGAGAATCTCAACAAAGGGCACCTCCTCGAACTCGAAGAGCACCTCCTCAGCAACAGGCACAGCCTCAGGAACAACCTCCACAACGCAGGCGTAAACCTTCAATGGTTGATGATGATGACTTCTCAAATTTTGACCTTTGAACTTAGGCCCAATCAACTTTCTGAGCACCCCTAACCAATAATTGGTCAGGAATGAATTGTAGAATCGCTGGAGTTTGAATACAAGGCTCTCCATCGCTTTGTACAAAGAGCGGTGGGCTATGTGGTAGATCTGTGGGATTCCCATCTCCATCTACTGCCCGGATTTCCAAGCGTTTTGCAGGCCCATGACTGATATCCCACATATTGACGTGCTTGCCTTTTCGCAATGGACCCATGAGCCTAATCATCTGGAGTTTTGAGAGATTCAATGCCACTGTTAAATGTCCGTGCTTGGCTTGGGGTGAGGCCTTTGGGCTAACTTTGTAGCCACCTCCAAAGGTTTCACACATCGTGAAAGCAACCATCGAAAGAACTCCTCTTTTCGGTTCTTCATTATCGATTTTTATCCAAGTTTGACGTTTTTTCCACTTCAATACCTCTGTTAATCCAAGATATGTGTATTTCATACTGCCTCGAATCCATTTTCCTCTAGTCAATTTTGCTCGGCTTGTCAAAGAGGTAACTCCACAATCCGATTCTAAAAATACCCACCTGACTACATTTCCTTCTACTTCAACTGGACCATCACAGTCACGTACTTTTGGTGCTGGATATCCTGGCGCATCTGATGCCGCTTTGCCCTCTAATCTCAATGCTCCAACGCTTCGGTCAACTCCGTTCAGTAAAGTCAAATATGTTAAATCCATCTTTTTGCGATGCAATCCATGTGCCATTGCCAAATCATTTCCTGAACCTGTTGGTATCAACCCTAACACCAACGATGAGCCGCGTAAACCACTAGCAACCTCGTGTGCAGTTCCATCACCTCCAACCGCAACGATGAGTGGCTTTTGATCCTCATTTTCAAAACGATTTCGAAGTCCATAAGCGATTTCTGTGGCATGACTTACACGTTCTGTCAAGTGTGCCTCAACATCCCATCCATCCTCTTCCAAGCGCTTCAGTATTTTTGGCCAGCGTTTACCAGTACTACCATCGCGACCTGCGGGGTTGATGATACAATGCATCGACGCCATGATGGAGCGAGGAGGGAAGAAGGACTTGAAACAGTCACCATCCTCTTGAGTAATCGGTGACTCCGCAACCTGAATCAGATGTCTTGGAGCGATGAAGAGCATTCCTTCATGAGACGCGCAATTGAAGTTGCAGAGCGTGGCCAAGGCAAGGTGCGACCAAATCCATTGGTTGGTTGCGTATTAGTAAAGAATGGTAAAATTATCGCCGAAGGGTGGCATGACCATCTAGGGGGTTTACATGCTGAACAAATGGCTATTCATGATGCTGAGAAAAATGGACACTCTCCAAACGGTGCAACTGCTTTCGTTACTCTGGAACCATGCAACCATTTTGGTAGAACTCCACCCTGCACTGAATCATTACTTTGGGCAGGTGTAAAAAAAGTCATCATAGCACACCGAGATAATAACCCAACCGTCAGAGGAGAAGGCATCGAAGTATTACTTGAAGCCGGAATCACAGTAAAGGTTGGACTGATGGAAAATGAAGCACATCAACAAATGCAATCCTTCCTAAATTGGTGCGAGAATAAAAGGCCATTAGTTACTCTCAAAATTGCTGTAGATAATTCTGGAAATGTTGATGATTTAGCAAATACCTCCAAGCGGTTTACCTCTGATGAATCGCTAGATAATGTGCATCACCTAAGAAACTCTGTTGATGCTATCATCGTTGGAATCGGTACAGTGTTGAGAGATGACCCATCGCTAAATGTGCGCCGAGTAAATGTCGGCCATTCAGGACAACCATTGAGAGTAGTCCTCGATAGTCAGGCAAGGATACCTATGGATTGTAAGATGCTAACAGATGAAGGAGATACGCTAATTATTCATGCAACTGAATTGGAAGAGTGGTGGGCCCTACGAATGTCTTGTGAAGATAGGTTATTTGATATCGGGAAGGTTTTGGATATTCTTGGCGACAAAGGTTGTCAGGAAGTCTTACTTGAGGGTGGACCTACTACTGCTAAGTTGTTCTTAGAAGCTGGAATGATTGATAGAGTGATTACCATTCATGTAGATGTTGATTTTGATGAAGGGATTCCATTAGGGATTTCTGATGCTGAATATAGTGATGCTGGGTTGGAATTAGTAGGGGATTTTGATTGGGGCGGTGATGATGTTTCTTGTTGGAGTAGGCGGGGACTGAACTGGCCTTGTGATGGTTGGCCGGTGCCTAATAAATAAGAGTGGCTTTTTTGTTCCAGCGTTCTTTCAAGTCTAGGTCGAATCCTGCTTCCCCTAGTTGTTTGATGCTAATATACGGGCAATGCAGGATTCGAACCCGCGTCGACGGGTCCGAAGCCCGCCAGGATATCCAGGCTACCCTAATTGCCCAAACCGAGTGGCGCCACTCCCTCCCTTTGAAAGCAGCGGCTTCACCTGGTGGAAACATGGACTCACCATGTTTGCTACATGGTTGCAGTAAATGCTGCCGAGAAACCCAGATGCCATTGAGCCAAGAGGATGCAAAAAAAATCTCAAAACATACCGGATTGGAGGTTTCTCAATTCACCAAACCATTGGCTGAAACTTCATTTGTACTTGAATTAGCCAATGACCCAAAGACTCGAGCCTGCGTATTTTTGAAAACTGATTCATCAGCCGAAGATGCCTCTGGAACTTGCAAAATACATTCTCATCGCCCTTCTGGTTGCCGTTTATATCCCGTAGTTTTGGATATGGAAGATTTGGTTTTCAAAGATGAGTTATGCCCTTATAGTGATGAATTTCCCGAAGCAACAGAAGGACAAAGGCTGGCTTTGTTAAGTTTAGATTCGATTATTCAGCATCAAGCCTCTTTGCGCGCACAAGCAGACGCCCAAGACTAGAATGTACAGGAATAAACCAATATTGCTCAACTTTCCAGCCTTCTTTCAAGAATAGTTCTTCCATTACGGGATATTCTCCGTCGATCACACTACTACCGTCTGCAGATGCTGGTAGCATACAACACATTGTAGCATCTACATTGCAAACTTCATTGATGGAATTCAAAACCTTGGAAAAGAAATTCACCCCTTTGTCTGAACGCCAAGCATTGCGGCCATATGGGGGGTCAAAACAAACTGAATCTATTCCTGTGATTCCTAAATCGGCAAGCCGTGTTGCATCGCCGCAGATAACTTCTGCTTGACCATTGCACCATTCGATGTTTTTCTTCGTCCCTGCTACCATTTCCGGGTCTAGGTCAACCCCTATTGCTTGAATATCACATAGAGATGCCTCAACCAATATACCTCCAGTGCCACACATGGGGTCTAAGAAAGGGGCTTTTGCACCACATAAATTGAACATTAATCTGGCTTGCCTTGGATCAAGGCTAACCGGTTTGAAAAAAGGTCTTGCTGTTGCTACTCTATCTTTCCAGCCTGTCCTTGGAGGAAAATCAAAATGAGGTAGACCCCAGAAAATTAACTCACCTTCAATTATTACTTCGATTACTTGCTCGGGACTGGTCAAGTTGATTTTAAAATCTCGGGAAGAAAGAAATGCTCCCATCTTAGTCGCGATGTCTACTTTTCGCACAGTAGGAATTTTTTCACCATGGCGCGTACATTTTACAGCAATACTCTGTTTTATATCAAGGTTAATCGAATCCAGCCATTGCTCAAATTTTTCTTCATAATCTAAAATTTCACCTTGATGCCATGGAGCCAAAACTTGGTTCACAGTTGCAGATTTTTCAAGATTTTGAATTTTATTTATTTCAACAATTCTATCACTATGAGCAATTAGTGGTGCATTTGTCAACGACTCTACTTCTGCATAAAACAATGTTGAATGCCAGCCACTACCAATGACAAGATGGCTGCCTCCCATGGTTATTGGCGGCTACCCTCTACTCTTCAGGTATTCCATAGGATGTCGATGATGGGACAACCTCTTGATGGAGGTTTGATTCGCGGGACTGATGAATGGGTATCCGCGCTTGGCTTCCTACTTGGCCTGCTTCCTCATCCTATTGCTTCCTGTTCTTTCTGCGACCGTTTTTGCTGCTGAGGCGCTAAATCAAGAAGACCCCCCCCGAGGCACCCCTACCTCACACCTCAACAAACATATGTCGATGTTTGGAATACAAGGTGCAGGGCAATATTCAACTTGGGAAACTTGGACTCATGCTGGTCAAGATAGTGATACTGATGATAGTTTTTCTGAAAATAATATCCCTGGCCAAGCCAATAGTGGTGGTGGAAAGCGTACATTCACCTTTACCGGTAGCGCCCCCTATCCAGGAGTTGTCAGGCTTGACAAAGGAGCGCTATTTAGTGGAGATTTCACTCTAACAATCGATTGCCCTGAAAGTCAAGGCACTTGCACCAAGGAAGTTAGAATCGATATAATGTATGGTCAAAGTGTCATTGGTAGTGTGATGGTCCTTGGCCCTTCAGAGGGTACAACCAATTTTTACGAGTATAATGTCAGCCATGATATGGATGAAATTGAAGAAAATGTAACTCTTGGTGTGCGAATTGAGTTTAACAAACCTCATGATTTCAGTGGCGGCTACATCCTTTACCTTGACAGCGATTTCAGTTTGAAGGTCCCTGCCTTACCACCTGAAGAATTCGTTGTTGAAGTGCCAGAAGGGGGGTCCTATGAAAGCCCATATGCCTCTGGAAACAAGGGTTTTGGAGAAGTAGATGTAGAGGGTTACAGTATCTTTAATCCCATTATTTGGGCTATTTCAATAATAGTTGTTGGGGTTCTATTAATCGCCTTCATTCCAGGACTTACTTGGAAAGTTCCTGCTATTCTGGTTACTATGATTGGGTTGATAATTTCATTGAGTATCATGCCGGTAGTGGTCATGTCCTTGCCTTATGATGAGGCAAAACTGGGCAAGAGCATCCACACATTGGACCAATTAGCAAGCCTTGGAAATGCCAATGACCAATTTCTCACCGGTCTAAATTTGAATGATGAATTTCAAATTTGGATACCGTTGGATTCTGTTTATTCAAATAGTGTGGATGTGAATACTTCTAAAGGAAAAGATAGCATGTTCGTTTACGGCCTTGGGCTTGACCAATATGAAGAAGCATTTTCTGACCCTAGTGCAACCAGTAAACACGGCTTGTCAAAAATCCAAGGCTTCTTCTCATTACTGGCAGTTAATCCATCCAAAGGCCATGGTGTAATTATTGATGTTAAACTCGTCAAAAGATGTGGAAGTTGTAGTGATATTGTGCCTTCTTGGGGAACTACCACTGATGGATTTAACGCAGCCCCCACTAATGATACCACATTAGTCAGTATTGGCAATGGAAATTCAGCCATCCATGTGGTTCCTGAAAGTGCGATTACAGTTACTAATCTTGATCCAACTTGGTTGAATACACCAATTTATTCAAGTATTGGGGCTGGAATTCTATTCTTATCAATTGGAGGGTTTTTGCAATATCAAGCCTCAACCACTCCTCCAGAATGGGCAGAAGATGAAGATGAATACGAGGTAGATTGAGGATGGGATGTAATCTTCGCGACCTTGCTGATGCTCAATCTTTTGATCTCAAGGAATTAGCAGGGAAGACAATCGGAATCGATGCCTTTCTCGTTGCATTTCAATTCATCACGAGTATGCGAAATCGTGGCGCTGAAGGTGATGGCGGGCCATTGACCAATTCCAAAGGTCAGCCAGTTGCTCATTTGATGGGATTTTTGGAGAGAACTACTACTCTCCTTGAACTTGGATTAAAACCAGTCTACGTCTTTGATGGAAAACATCCTGAATTGAAAGCTGATGTGATGGCTCAGCGCAGAAAGCGCAGAGTCAAAGCCGAAAAAGAGTGGAAAGAGGCACTGGCTGAAGGTGATTATGAAAGAGCTCAGAAAATGGGCCAAAGGGCTGCGAATTATACTCCTGAAATGCAAGCCCAAACCAAAAAATTACTCGATTTACTAGGCGTTCCATGGGTAGATGCAGCAGCCGAAGGAGAAGGGCAGGCAGCGGTTATGGCTAGGCGCGGTGAAATTGATATCGTTGCTACCCAAGATTGGGATGCACTCCTTTACGGTTCACCAATATTGATTCGAAATTTAATGAGCCATGGTAGTAAGAGAATGGGGAGGGTAATCAGTGCCGAGAGAATAATTCTCGACGATTTATTGTCAGAGCATCAACTTAGTCGTGAGCAATTGGTTGATTTGGCAATCATGATAGGAACAGATTTCCATCCTGGAATCAAGGGAATTGGCCCAAAAACAGGCCTAAAATTGATAAAAGAACACGGGGATATTGAAACTATTTGCCAAGTAAAAGAAAAAGATGTTCCAGAAAGGCTTGCGGAAATTCGGGAAATATTCCTCAACCATCCAGCCTGTGATGTTGGTTCAATACAACAAGGGAATGTCGATGAAACAGAATTACGTAATTTCCTTATCGATGAATTTGAATTCGGAGAAAAGCGTTTTGAGAGAAACATGAAACGCTTGAGTGGACGAATAAGAAGTACCGGTCAATCCTCATTATTCCAATTTTGATAAGAGAATTATTGAACAGTAGATAGCCGCTCCCCTTAATGATGGAGGAGAAAGAAACAACCCTGCCTTGGTGGAATCCAGAAAGCAATCGCTTCTGGAGTATCCTATTTATGGTGGGAATTATTCTCCATATTGTTGCTACATCAAGTAGCGAATTAGGACTTGACGCCTACATTCACTCAACCTATGTCACCGTCGAAGATGGCACAGGTGAAGCAAAGTTGGATTGGGGCCATACACGCCCTATCGACCCTGAATCATCTGATCCAGATTACAGCCCAGATGTAGGTGGAAGGTATTGGGCTTGGCATGCATGGCTTGGAATATGGTTCGATTTTATGGGTAATGAAGTAGATTCCATTCAAACTGGAGCTATGATGATGACTGCTTTGATGTTGTTCGCGATTTGGAGGTCCACAGAAAAATTGTATGGAACAGAGGCTGCGGCAAGGCTGACCGCTCTTGCCAGTGTTAACCCTGCTCTCATATTTTCAGCAGGTCGCGTTTATCCTGAAGAATTCATGCTAATTGCAATTAGTATCACCATGCTGACCTTGATACTGGGGTTAAGAACGGGTGGAAAAGGCATGCCAATCCTTTGGCTAATGGCTCCATGTGCAGTATTATTTGGAGCAACGGTGAAAGGGATTGACCCTACAACTTCAGTGCTTTTGTTCATATTGGGGTTCGTTGTATTTGCAATCGATGAATCAAATGAATTGCTAATCAAAGTGACCAGACGCCCACATCGAGCTTTTATTGCTTCAAGTTCATTGGTAGTTCTTGTTTTCCTTGGTTTTGCATTAACCGCTGGCGAAGGCAGTACCATCTCAGCACTTCGTAGAGCACCACTGAGGTTTTCCTCTGCAGTATTATTTTCCCTAATCGATGTAGTTTTGATATTCATGATATTGGGAATGGTGTTGTGGCCATTCCTCAAAGAAAGCCTTGCTTCATCGATGACGATAATCGATAGAGAAGCCGGTCTTTTGGCTGCGGTTATTGGTGGGTTGACTACTGCAATTGTCCTCTATGTTGCTTCATTGTGGACTCATGAATCTCTATTATGGAATGCAGAATGGCCATGGATGATTTGGACGATGGGGAATAATGGTCGTTATGCCACTATGTTGTTGATTCCATGCTTTTGGTACATAATGAGAGTCAGACAACTAACCGGTGGGAAAAAGGAGGATAATCCTAATGAAGTCGAAGGATTGGAAAACCTCGGAGTATTGTGGAAACCTGTTTTAGTAGGAATATGCTTAATTCTACCTTTATCATTTTTTGCTGCAGTTCATGGACAAACATCCTGGACCAGTGAGGCTGCAGAATACCTTTCAGAAGAGATGGAAGATGGTGAGGACTTCTTATTCATTAGTGATTCAACATTAGGTATGCATTGGTTATACTCATTCCATTTGCAAGTTGAT